>Ga0072500_156971_pt2 | contig 41845 bp, 43 predicted proteins | sample GBScelen77Swater_FD_63803 | JGI IMG/M metagenome (GOLD analysis project Ga0072500, IMG submission 63803) | Hot spring microbial communities from Great Boiling Spring, Nevada - cellulolytic enrichment S 77C v2 (version 2) | ecosystem: Environmental > Aquatic > Thermal springs > Hot (42-90C) ...
TTATAACATGTCCAGCTTCCAATTCTTGCCTTCATTCCCGTGCTGCTGCCAATTATGTTCATACCCGCTGGAAGTGCTGTGGGAATTTACACTCCTTACTCAATTCAGCTGATTGTAGCCTTCATCGCCCTCATTCCAATAACAATCGTTGCCATAGGGTGGGCATCAAACAGCAGGTTTGCCTACATTGGTTCGGTCAGAGAGGCTTTCATGTACTTTGCCTATGAAATACCCTTCATCATCGCGGTCATCTCAATGATATTCCTCTACGGAAGTGGTGATGCTTACGTTGCGGTGGAGAAGCAGTCAGCAATTCCTGGAGTTCTGCTTAATCCGATAGCTTTTGTGGTTTACATCATTGCGATGCTAATGGCAACATCCCGTCTTCCATTTGAGATTCCTGAAGCTGATCAGGAAATTGCCTTTGGTCCATTCGTGGAGTACTCGGGAATCCTTTTCGGTCTCGTGATGGTTCTGGCTTACGAGAAGCTGTACATTATGGCATTGCTTTTCACAATACTGTTCCTTGGAGGGTGGAGTGGAATTTACTGCCCCCTGCTTGGAGACCTCAACGGACCTCTGTGGCTGTTCATCAAGACGATCATTGTGATTTCAGTACTGGTCATTGTCAGATCGATATATGCCAGATACAGGCTTGATCAGGCTTTGAGAATAGGGTGGACATCAATGCTTGCCCTCTCAATTGCAGCGCTGGTTGTTGGTATCCTTGGAGTGTGGTTGTTATGATCAGGCTGAGTAGGGTTAAAACAGACCCGATTGTAAATCTCAGGAGACATGCTGAGGCAATAGGTGAGGCTGTAAAACAGGCAATTAAGCCTGACAGGATTACTGTGGAGTACCCGAGAGAAAGGAGGAGATATCCTGAATGTTTCAGAGGATTCATAGTTTTTGAAAAAGATAAGTGCATAAGCTGTTTCCGCTGTGCACAGATCTGTCCTGCAAATGCGATTCAGATGGAATACTTCGATAAAGCGTATCCGGGAATAGACTATGCAAAGTGCATCTTCTGTCATTTCTGCGTTGACAGCTGCCCCACAGGGGCTTTGAACACGAGCAAGGTTCACGATGTTGCCTTCAAGTCGATGGATGAGATGATACTGAGTGCCAGACAGATCACCAGGATTCCTGAAATTGTGAGGGAAGAGAGACAGACAGTTGAGTATTACGTTGATCGACAGGTCTGGAGGCTTATCAGGAAGAGAGAACTTGACAATCTTGAAGTCCCGCCAAAGCCTGTTATCGTGAAAAAGAGAAAGGCTGCATGCTTGGAGCCTGAAAGCTGCTTGGGTTGCAGGCTTTGTGTTAACGTTTGCCCGCAAAATGCGATTAAGGTTGAGAAATGCGAGATTTCAGTTGACGAGGAAGTTAAAGGAACGGGATGCATCCTTGAAATACAGGAAGATCTCTGCACGGGATGCGGGTTGTGTGTAAGGCAGTGTCCAATGCATATCCTCACCCTTAAAGAGGTGGGAGAATGATGGCAAGGGAGTGGCAGTTTGACCTTCCGGAGAAGAAGCACAAGAATAAGTACTTTGGCAACCTGAAGGTGGAGGTAATTGATTCTGGTCTCTGCTGCCACTGTGCTGCATGCGCATCAATCTGCCCGGTTGACGGAATAACTGCAGGCGATGCGCCGATAGATTTTCCGGATTGGATTAAGGAGTGTGTTGATTGCGGAGCCTGCATAAAGGTCTGTCCGAGATGGGATTACACTCCCAAAAACGGACTTGGAGATTACATTGAGGTAACCGCAGCAAGATCAAGGAGATTTGTTGGGCAGGATGGGGCAATGGTTACTGAGTTCACGGCATCTGCACTTGAGATGGGCTTAATTGAGAGAGCAATATTTGTTGCGAGAGATTCAAACTGGAGGACAAAAATCGTTACGATAAAAACTCCAGAGCAGCTTTACGACCGAAAAATCACCGGAACGAAGTACTGTTATGCTGATGTTCTGCCAGCCTTAAAGGATGCGGTTCTTAAATCGGATGCTGTGGGGTTTGTTGGCACACCATGCATGGTTTCGGCTGTTAGAAAGATGCAGCAGGCATTCAAGAAGTTCGAAAGGGTCAAGCTCGCAATCGGCCTCTTCTGCACAGAGAACTTCTACCATCACGACCTCTACAACTTCCTGTTGGAGAAGGCCAATGCTGATTTAAGGAATGCAGTTAAGACTGACATCAAGAAGGGGAAGTTCATAGTTGAAATGAGGGATGGTAGTAAGGTGAGAATTCCCGTCAAGGATTTTGAGGAGATCATACCATCCGGATGCAAGGTCTGTCAGGATTTTGCCGCAGTTGACAGTGATGTCAGCGTGGGAAGTGTTGGCAGTGCAAATGGATTCTCTACAGTCATGGTGAGAACAGATATCGCAAAGAGCATCCTGGACTACATCAGGGAAAAGGATTACGCTGTTTTCGATCAACCAAATCTCGAAGCGGTGCAGAAGCTCTGCGAACACAAGATAAAGATACATCCCTGGCCGCCAAAAAAGGAGGAGTAGCTAAGCGATTTTTTCCATTATTATTTCAAAAGCTCTCTTTTCCCTCTCACTGCCGCATTTTTCTGCAAGTTCTCTGTAGTAGTAAATTTTCTCCAAAAGCTCCCTTCTTTTCTCTTCATCCCTGATTGCCAAATATCTGGTAGCATGGACAAGAGCTTCTATTACCGCATTAAATCCCCTGTTAACAGCTCTCACTTTCCCCCCAATAACATCTCCGCCAGCAAGCTTTAAAATCGCAGTTCCGTTTTTCATCTTTGCTTTGAATCTGCACCATGCCATCGAACCCTTCAGGATTGGAGGATCAAGTGAGAAAAAGTAATCTTCATCCAGATTTCCGAATGAGGAAATTGCAAAGATTATAGGGTCATCTATAACATTTGCAAAGAGAACGCCTTTTCTCTCAAGGTTAGCTCTGGTTCTGTTTCTGTAAAGCCTCGCCATTGCTGTGGTTGAGGCGGAATTTTCAACAATAATTCCTATCGGCGCCGTGTTCCAGCTACCATCTTCGTTCTCGGTTATTGCTATAATTTCGTTAATACCCTCCGTAAATCCAAAATCATGAAGTTTCATATTCTCCAGCCCTCTGCAATGGCAAGATAAATAGATGATGCGGTTAAATCAGCAATTGTTCCGGGGTTGGCATCATCTCTCAGAAGTTTTTCGTCAAGCTTTCTTCTCTCATCATCCGTTATGGCTTTCTTTGCCAGTTCTTTAACCTTTTCCGCGTATTCTCTGCCCATTTTGGCAATGATGAGGGTGTCGGGATACTTTGAAAGAAGGTGGTAGTAAAGCTCTACAACAGCCTTTTCGGAATTTTCAAAGTTCAGGATAAATTCTGCTCCCTCTAAACTTATTCTGTAACCTTCAACAAGTTCTCTTGCAATCAGGTTCTCTCCGGGTGCCATTTTCATCCATTCGTAGAGATTTATTCTCTTTTGCAAAATCTCCATCTCAGTTTCTTCATCCCTCAAATTTAGCTCCTTTGCATCAACAACCCTTGCATTGCACAGCCTGAAAGCTTTTAAAACGCTTAAACTGTCTTCATGGACTGTCCTTTTTAGTCTTTCTCTTGCAGATTCTGCAATCTCGGCCATGCTTCCTGCATCCCATGATGCAATAAGCGGGATGAGAAGGAGGAACGCTCCAAAATGAACGTTCTCCGCTTTATGCCATTTCATGCTCTCTTCTACAGCCATCAGCACACCCTTTCCGATGATTTTTCTCTCTGCAACCTCCAGAAAAGCCGGGAATGCGCCTGCTGCAGAAGCCAGAAAGTGCTCGAATCTCAGGTCTCTGAAGTCGTGCTCTCTGTCAACATTACCGGCCTTCGGATTTCCTGAAACCTCGAGGAGCAGTGAAAGGCATGCTGCAACCGCTGCATCTTTCGGACTTTTGAGCGAGGTCATCTCACACCTCCATCAAAATTCTCTTCCCGCGTCAAAAATTGTTTTCCCCGCATCAAAAACCTAAATTTAATTTACCGGTTTGCAACTTTAAAATATGAGACTTCACGAATATCAGGCGAAGCAGATTTTTTCAAAACACGGAATCAGAATACCCAGAGGGGAGCTTGCGAATTCAGTTGAAGATGTCAGGAAAATTGCGGAGAAGCTTGGGGGAAAGGTTGTTCTGAAGTCCCAGGTTCTGGTAGGGGGCAGAGGAAAGGCAGGTGGAATAAAAAAGGCATACAGCGTTGATGAGGCAGTTGAGAAAGCAAGGGAAATGTTTGGTTCAGTTCTGAAAGGTCATGTGGTTGAAAAAATTTACGTTGAGGAAATGATGGATATACAGCGTGAAATGTATGCAGGTTTCACCCTTGACAGAACGAACAAGGGGATTGCCGCAATCTTGAGTTCTGTTGGTGGCATGGATATTGAGGAAATTGCCGTCAGGCATCCTGAGAAGATTGCGAGGATAACAATCAATCCGAAGTGGGGACTTTGGGATTACCAGATAAGAGAACTCCTCCTGAATTCTGAAACGCCAAAGGAATACTGGAATGAGGTTACATCAATTCTGAAAGCACTGTACAGTATACTGATTCACTACGAAGCTGAGCTCGTTGAGATAAACCCTCTGGTTGTCACACCCGCTGGACTGGTTGCAGCTGATGCGAGGCTCAACATAGATGACAGTGCCCTTTTCAGGCACAGAGATTTGGAGAGGTTAAGGGATTACACCGAAGCGGATCAGATGGAGAGAATTGCAATGGAAAAGGGATTGAATTACGTCAAACTTGACGGTAATGTTGGAGTTCTGGCAAACGGAGCCGGAATGGCCATGGCAACAATGGATTTGGTTTACATTTACGGTGGAAAACCGGCAAACTTTCTCGACATAGGGGGCGGAGCTTCAGGTGAGGTTGTGAAAGAAGCCATGAATCTCATTTTGAGTGACAGAAACGTCAGGGTTGTTTTCATAAACATATTTGGCGGTATTACGAGATGCGATGAGGTTGCCAGAGGACTTGTTGAGGTGCTGGGTGATGTTTCAATTCCGGTTGTTTTGAGACTTGCAGGGACAAACGAGGTAGAGGGGAGAAAAATCATGGAGGAGTTTGCAAAGGATAGACCAAACTTCCACATAGTGGAGACAATGGAGGAAGGGGCTGAAATGGCTGTAAAGCTTGCGGGAGGGGAGTAGTATGGCGATAATTGTGGATGAGAACACAAGGGTTGTTGTGCAGGGGATAACGGGCTATCAGGGGAGATTCCACACTGAGAGAATGCTCAGTTACGGCACAAAAATCGTAGCCGGAGTGACTCCCGGCAAAGGTGGAACGGAAGTTCTTGGCGTGCCAGTGTTTGATACAGTAAAGGAGGCTGTGAGGGAAAGGGATGCAAACGCATCTCTGATTTTTGTCCCGGCACCCTTCGCTGCAGATGCCGTGATGGAGGCTGCCGAGGCTGGAGTTAAGGTTATTGTCTGCATAACAGAGGGCATACCGGTTTATGATGAGTTGAAGATGTACTGGAGGGTTAGAGAAGCCGGAGCAACGCTGATCGGCCCAAACTGTCCGGGAATCATAAGTCCGGGCAGAACACATCTCGGAATCATGCCCGCTCAAATTTTCATGCCCGGAAATGTCGGGATAGTTTCAAGGAGCGGAACCCTGACGTATCAGATTGCCTACAATCTCACAAAGCTCGGCATAGGACAGTCAACGGTTGTGGGGATAGGAGGAGACAGAATAATTGGAACGGATTTTGTTGAAATCCTCAGAAGGTTTGAGGAGGATGATGAAACAAAGGCTGTCGTGCTTGTTGGTGAAATTGGGGGAAAGGATGAGGAGTTGGCGGCAGAATACATCAGGGAGATGTCGAAGCCGGTTGTTGGCTATATTGCAGGCCTGACAGCACCTCCAGGTAAGAGGATGGGACATGCGGGAGCGATAATTGAGGGTGGCGAGGGAACAGCTGAATCTAAGATTAAGACTCTTGAATCGGCAGGAGCGAGAGTAGGAAGGACCCCGATGGAGGTTGCGGAGATTGTGGCGGAAATACTATGAGGCTTGATGTTCTGCTTGTAAAAAGGGGCTTTTTCAAATCGAGGAGCAGGGCGAAGGAGGCTGTAAAGAGAGGTTTCGTTCTGGTTGATGGAGAGAAGGTAACAAAACCCTCCGCAGAAGTCAGCTTTGATTCAGAAATAGAGGTTCTCCAGCCTGAAAGGCCGAGGGGGTACTGGAAATTGAGGGAGATTGACGAGCGTTTCAATCTTTTTTCAGGAAATGAGGTGGTTCTGGATCTCGGCAGTTCAGCTGGAGGATTTTTGCTCTATGCAAGTGAGAGGGCTAAGAAGGTTTACGGCATAGAGTACAGCGGTGAGTTTGAGGAGCAGCTGAGAGAGATTGAAAGGTTAAGGCAGAACGTGAAGGTCTATATAACCGATGCCTTCACCTTTGACGTATCTGTTTTACCCGAGCTTGATGTAATCCTTAATGACCTCACCCTGCCCTTTTCATCATCCTTACGAGCAATGCAAAGATTTCTTCCGAAGCTTAAAAAGGGGGGTCTTGTGCTTTTTGTTCACAAGGAGGGGGATAAGGAGAGTCCAGATTTCGGTGAGATGGAGGTATTGAACAGCTTCACTTCGCAGAACAGGAAGGAAACTTACTATTTGCTTCGGAGACTTAATCATTATTATTACAACAATTTGTGACATTATTATCGATTAATTACGAAAAATTTAAATACACATAAAACCTCAAAAATATTGTGCTCAGGAGGTGGTAGAATGGGGAGATTTGTCAAAGGATTGGTGGTGGCACTTGCAGTGCTTGTGAGTATGACAACGGCGATGGCAACTGATTTTAGCATGAATGCAACAGATTATGCAGCAGCCCTTCTGATGAACACAATCGGAAACCTCCAGCTCGGAGCCAAAGTCCTGGACCTGCTTTATGCAGTCAATGAGAGCGATCAGAACTCAAACCTCTTCCAGAATTTCTGGGGACTGGCCTACGGCGGACTGCTTGTTGCAGGATGGAACAATCAGGTAACGGCAACAGTGATCGATGAACTTGCAAACACCAGTAATACTAACCTAACCCAGCAGAGGAAAGATTTGAGTGAGGCTATAAGATATATGGCAAACAACACAACTGTTGTGTTCGGTGACACAGCAGGTACTGCAGGTCTTTCATTGCTGCTGAAACACCAGGTCCTGGCCTTGCAGAATAAGAGTATAGAGACTCTCAACTCAACAGGACAGATGGTACCGCTCGTTGATGCTTACGCCGAAGCGCTGATAACCATGGTGGTAAAGAACATTTACTTCACGGTGGAGCTGCTGAAGGCCATACCGGATGCGTTGACGGAGCAGTGATTTTATTTTACTTTTATTTATTTTACTGCACTCTTATTGCAGGATTAGAGAAATTTCGAAGCAAAAGTCTCGGCCCTGCTCTCGCACTCCTCCCTGAAGCTGCAGTAATCACAGTATCCGCTCTCCCTTCTCTCAGGAAGAAAACCTCTCTTTACGAGCTTAACCCGCTCGATAAGCTTGATGACCCTTCTTTTCAGGTTAAATGTTGCCTCCACGATTCTTATATCACCCGTATAGGCATAGTAAATCAGTGCGTTGCTGTAATTTCCGGCTAAGGCTGCAGCACCGGCTTTGATCATGTCCTTCATCCAGACGCCTTTTTCAGGTGGTGTCAGTGACAGAAAGAGCGGGATTCTCTCACCATTGCATTCAACAATCTCCTCCACGCTGACGAGAAGATCAAGTTTTTCGGATTTTAAAACTGCATCCACCTCAACACTTTTGCAGTTGATGCGGGGATAGACAAACTTTCCTGCGGCTGAATCGAAAATGCTTTCATCGAACGCTTCGTGAAGAGCCCTGGCTCTCATTTTTGCCCACTCAAGGTCAAATCCCTGTCTTAATGAGAGGTATATCTCCCTCGCTGCATTAAATTCCGTGAAGCTCTCCTCACCTGCATGAATTCTGAAGTAGCAAAGCCTTGGGCAGGTAACGTAGCTCGTCAGGTGGCTGAGCTTTATCATTGCAAGGCATTGACATCAACGTTTTAAACCTTTTTTCCTACACCAATTAATGAAGAGAATTCTTGCTGTTGCGGACACGCATCTCAGAGAATGGAAGCTTCCGGAGAAGCTTCTGGAAATGTTGGATAATGCAGATATTGTGGTGCATGCGGGTGATTTTGAAAGCTATGAGGTTTACAAAAAATTCTCCGAATACAATCTTTACGCTGTAGCCGGAAACAGCGATGATGAGGCTGTGAGGGAAGAACTTGAAAATGAGCTCACGTTTGAGGTTGAAGGTTTAAGGTTCGGACTGGTTCACAGGGGTAACTTCATAAACCAGTTTCACGATCTCGGCTACAAAGCAATGGAACTTGATGTTGATGTTCTTGTCTTCGGACATCTGCACCGGTTTGTTCTTGAAGAAATCAGAGGAAAGCTTCTGATATGCCCCGGAAGTCCAACTCAGCCGAGAATGTCTGTGGCAAGTTGTGCGGAAATTGTTGTAAACAGAAGCAAGGTTGATGTAAGGTATCATGTGGTTCAGCCGCTTTTCTGCGGTATGGATGTTTACGAAAAGCTGGAGGGATGCAGATGAAGGTTTTCGTTCCCGAGAACTGGGATGAGCTGAAAGGAAGGTTGAGTGAAAAGGGAAGGGTGGTTGAGGTAAGGAAGGGGGATGGAGAGGAGGAGTGCTGTGCGTTCATCGGAAAATCCTTTAGAATGACAGCCGGGGCAAAGAACATCAGGGATGCTCTGGAAACCCTTGCAGATATGGGTTTTGACTACGCGGCAATTCTTGACTTCGAGCTTGAGCTTGAGGGTCTTGAGAAGGGACTCGGTTTCAGGATTCCGAAAGTGAGGAGTGTGGAGGAAGTTGAGAGGGCTCCGGAAATAGAGTCACTGAAATCTCTGGTTCTTAAAACGAAGTGTGTTGATGGTGTTGAGAGATGCGGAGCAATCGGGATCTTTGTGGGCTTCGTCAGGAAGGAGTCTGGAGGTAAGACTGTAAGCAGGCTTGAGTACGAGGCTTATGATGAGATGCTGAATGAGAAGGTTAAGGAGATTGAGGAGAGAATAAAGCAGATGCCGGGAATTGTAAATGCAAGAATTTACCACAGGAGGGGAATACTGATGCCCGGAGAGGATATAGTTTACGTTGCAGTCATGGGAGAGCACAGAAAGGATATCTGGGAGCCATTGAAGGAGGCTGTGGAGATGATGAAGAAAGAACTCCCGGTGTGGAAGAAGGAGGTTTACGAGGATGGGGAAGTGTGGGTTCACGATGCTGAGAGAGATTAAAGCTTGAACACCATAATCTTTGTCAGAAGTCCTCCGTATCTGACAAACCTCTCATGGGTGCACTGCAGTCCGGCATCTTCTGCAGCACTGGCAAGAATTTTGTATTCTGAGGTAATAACAGCAAGCCTTGAATCCTGATTCATGCACCTTTTCGCTGCTATGATGAAATTTCGGTAGAGTCTTTCTATAGCACCCTTTCTGTATATTCTGAGCCCGTAAGGCGGGTTTGTTATTATCACCTCATACTCTCCTGTCATCTTTAAAGCATCTCCCTGAATGAAGGTTATTGTGTCAAGAACACCTGCATTTTCAGCATTTTTCAGGGCTCCTTCAAGATGCTTCCTGAACCTCTCGATCCCAAAAAGCCTTAGCCTGACATCTCTCTCCTCCCACTCAAATTTTTTGCTGCAGAATTTCCGGTATGCAAACTCTCTTTTGTTCGGAACTCTTCTTGCCATGAGGGCCGCTTCAATCGGAATCGTCCCGCTTCCACACATCGGGTCAATTAGCCTCTCGTGTTCATTCCATTCAGCAAGTCTGAGCATACCACAGGCTATCGCTGCATTGAGGTGTGCGGGGTGGTTGTAAACTCTCCACCATCGCTTATGCATAGCATCATCACCCGTTGTATCAACCCCGACAAAAAGCTCGTTCTCTACAAGCTCCACTCTGAGAATCACATCCGGATCGCTCAAATTCACCCTGAGTCTTTCTCCGTGGCTCTCCATGAAGCTGTCTATCACTGCCTGTCCCGCAACTCTTGCAATATCCAATGACCTGAAGTCATGCTCGCCAACCCTGAGACTCCTCACGGCAAAGCTTCCCCTTATAAAGCTGAAATCAAGCCCCCTCACTTCTCTGTATATATCATCAAGACTCTCAACACTGCACCTCAGCAGAAGCAGGTTCAGCCTTTCAAGAGTTCTTGAAAGGTGGTTGATTGCCGGGATCATGCTTTTCTCTCCTGAAAAGAAGATTCTCCCCTTTCCATGCCTTATCTCCTCAACCTTTCCCCCAAGCTCCACAATTTCTTTTGCCGCAACATCCTCAAGTCCGGGTGGGAGGGTTGCGTAGAATTTCACAACAAGACTTTTCTTTCCTGATGGATATCTTCTTCGGTGATAGTTCAGGGAAAGCCATACAGTGACAGGGAAATCCTCGATGCATTGCATCCTCTTGTAAGGGAGTGGTTTCTGTCAAAGTACTCGGACTTCACCCCTCCTCAGCGATACGCCATAGTTGAGGCCTTCAAGGGAAGAAATGTGCTGGTAACATCTCCAACAGGAAGTGGAAAAACTCTCGCAGCGTTTCTTGCTGCGATAAGCATGCTTGTGGAAAAAGCTGAGAGGGGAGAGCTGGAAGATAAAGTCTACGTTGTTTACGTCTCTCCACTCAAGGCCTTAAACAATGACATACAGAAGAACCTCGAAGAGCCGCTTGAAGAAATTTACGCCCTTGCGAGGGAGAAAGGAGTGAAGCTGAAGGAGATAAGGGTTGCAGTAAGGACCGGCGACACTGATCAGTCCGAGAAGCAGAAGCAGATGAGGAAACCTCCGCACATCCTCATAACAACACCCGAAACTCTCGCAATTGTCCTCTGCAGCCCCAAGTTCAGCAAGTCCCTCAAAAATGTGAGATTTCTGATTGTGGATGAAATTCACGCAATTGCGGAAAACAAGAGGGGTGTGCATCTCTCCCTATCTATTGAGAGACTTCAGAGAATTCAGGAAGGTAAGATGGTCAGAATCGGTCTTTCAGCCACCATATCCCCTCTCGAGGAAATTGCAAGGTTTCTGGTTGGATACAACTATGGAGAGGAGAGGGACTGTGTCATTGCGGATGTAACCTTCGAAAAACCCATGGACATAAAGGTCGTCTCTCCAATAAATGATTTCTTCTCTGCAGGTGCTGAGGAAATAAGCGAGAAGCTGTATGATTTGCTTGCAGAATATATAAAAACCTCCAAAACAACACTAATTTTCACCAACACGAGGAGTGCAACTGAAAGAGTTGTTTATCACCTGAAGAAAAAACTCAATGAGCCGATAAAGGCTCACCACAGCTCTCTGTCGAAGGAGGTTAGGCTTGAGGTTGAAAATGAGCTGAAGAGCGGAAGGCTAAAATGTGTTGTATCCTCAACAAGCCTTGAGCTTGGAATAGATATCGGCTACATCGACCTCGTCATACTGCTTGGATCACCGAAAAGCATAAACAGAGCTCTGCAGAGAATCGGAAGGAGCGGACACAGGCTGCATGAGGTGAGCGTTGGAAGGATAGTCGTCGTTGATCAGGATGACCTTGTTGAATGCACGGTTCTGGCTAAGGAGGCAAGGGAGAGGAAGCTTGATAGAGTAAAACTGCCAAAAAAGTGTCTCGATGTTCTGTGCCAGCACGTCGTCGGGATGGCCATTGAGAAGGTCTGGAGCGTTGATGAAGCTCTTGCCCTTATCAGGAACGCTTATCCATACAGGGATTTGACGAGGGAGGAGTTTATCTCCGTTCTCAGGTATCTCTCAGGTAACTTCTCAGAACTGGAGAAAAAGAAAGTTTACGCCAAAATCTGGTTTGATGAGAAAGAGGGTGTTTTTGGGAGAAGAGGAAAGATGATAAGACCGATTTACTACCTCAACACCGGAACAATTCCCGATGAGGTTGCGGTGAAGGTTATCACCAAGGAAGGGAAGTGGGTGGGGAAAGTGGAGGAGGAGTTTGCTGAGAACCTGCTGCCGGGTGATATTTTTGTCCTTGCAGGTAAAACCCTCAGATTTCTGAAAGCTAAGGGAATGAGTCTGGTTGTTGAGGAGGTTGAGGGAGAGAAGCCGACAGTGCCAAGCTGGTTCAGCGAGCAGTTGCCATTGAGCTATGATCTGGCTGAGAGGATAAGGAAGTTCAGGGGATGGATGGAGGAAATTCTGGAGAACATGGATAGAGAGGAGGTTATTAAGACCTTAATGAGAAATTTTGACATCGAGAGGAACGCCGCAAATGCGATCTACCGCTACTTCATGGAGCAGAAGCTATTCAGCGAAATTCCAACGGACAGAAAGCTTGTGGTTGAGAAGTACGAGGATGAGAGAAATTACTACTTCTTCCACACTCTCATTGGAAGAAGGGCCAACAGTGCGATAGCGAGAGTTTTCGCCTACAGAGCGGGTTTGATCAAGAACTGCAACGTTCAGATGGGGATAAACGACAATGGCTTCGTTCTGATTCTGCCATCCAACAAAAAACTGAACGATGCGGAGATAGAGGGGCTATTCGTCATTCCTGAGTTCGAGGGACATCTGAGAAAAGCTCTTGAAAGAACAGAAATTCTGAGGAGAAGATTCAGGCACGTTGCTGTTAGGAGTCTGATGATTCTGAGAAACTACATGGGGAGGGAAAAAAGTGTGTGGAGACAGCAGTTTTCGGCAGATTCGATATTAAGCTTTTTAAAACGCTACTATCCTGACTTTCCGGTACTCAGAGAGACTTACAGGGAGATAATGGAGGATGCAATGAACATAGAGGATGCAATCGATTTTCTGTCAAAAGTAGGGAAGGAAATTGAGCTGGTGATAGTCAGAACACCCTACCCAAGCCCCTTTGCCTTCAACATGTATCTGCTTGGTGAGCAGGACGTTGTTCTGATGGAGGACAGGAGGAAGATTCTGAGGGAGCTTCACGAGAAGGTAATGAGCGTGATACAGAATGCAGGTTAGGGTGTATCTGGATTTCGTAAAGATTGAACACACATTATTTGCTCTCCCCTTTGCATATGCCGGAGCTTTTCTTGCTGCTGGTGGAATGATTGACCTCAGACTGGCTTTTTTGATTTTAACAGCCTTCACCGGACTCAGGACAGCAGCCATGGCATTCAACAGAATTATTGACAGGGATATAGACGCAAAAAATCCGAGAACTGCTATGAGGCATCTGCCTGCAGGGATCATAAGTCTGAGGGAGGCTTACTTTATCGCACTCCTGTCTCTCTTTGTTTACTTTATCTCTGCAGCTCTGATAAACAGAACAGCTTTCATGCTTTCTCCCATTCCCGCAGTAACTGCATACGTCTATCCCTATCTGAAGCGCTTCACGTGTTTGTGTCACTACGTTCTCGGTCTCAACCTTGCCTTCGCCCCGCTTGGCGGGTGGATTGCTGTGACAGATTCCATCGATGTTTTTGGCAGTGAGCTGGTTCCAGCAATTCTTGGAATTGCGGTGATGTTTTGGGTTGCCGGCTTTGACATGATTTATGCTCTGCAGGATGTTGAATTCGACCGAAAACACGGACTGCACTCTGTTGGAGCTCATTTTGGCATCAAAGCTGCAGTGTGGATTTCAAGACTCAACCACGTCATTTTCTTCTCCCTCACTGCCATTGCACTGCAGATTCAAAGTGCACAGGTTGCAAAGCTCTTCCTTCCGGTTATTGCTGCACTGCTCTTCTACGAGCATTTTATTATCAGAAATGGATACGATGAGACCAGAATTCAAATTTCCTTCTTTTACATAAATGCAGTTGTCAGTTCCACCCTGCTGGCGGCAATTTTTGCAGATGCAATTTTTGGAAAATTACTTTAATCTTTGCTGTCACATAGATAGGTGAGGCTCTCTCGCATAAAGAGGAAACACAAGAGGGTAATTTCTGCAGGAAAGATTGCCGAGCAGTTCTGGTGTGAAAAGAAAGTTGAACTTAAGCTTCTATATGACATTGAACCCTCAGGAGCTCTTGTGCAGAGGGGGAAAAGAATCCACGACGAGATTTCTGGAAGGGCAAATCTTCCAAAGCCTGAGAACTTCATCGACTGGTTGGGGTGTCAGATACACCTGACAAACCGGTCCATTGATAACTTCTTAACTTCAGGGGTTGGAAGGGAGATTTTTCTTGTCACAAAAATTGACGGTGATGGCTGGAGATGGTACATAAGCGGCTCAATTGATGAAATCAGGGAAATGGGAGGAATGACTCAGGTGGTTGAGAGAAAAACGAGGTTCAGGGATGAAGTGCCTGCCAACGACTCCCACAGGATTCAGGGGCTGCTTTACCATCTGATGCTCGATGAGGCAAGAAAACAGAATGTCAGCAGGAATGTAAGAAAAGCCTACGGTCTTTCTGAGGATGCGATTATAAGCAAGCAGTTCTCCAAGGTTGCGGGAATTGGTGAGAGAAGTGTGAGAGCATTGCTGAAGACTCTTGACTTCAAGCTCTCTCTGATTCCTGATCTTGACGAGGATGTTGTCATTGTCTACGAAAGTCAGAAAAGCGGTGACAGAATCGGTGAGGTGAAAGTTAAAGCAAGAAAGGAAGAAATCGAGAAAATTCTGCAGTTTTCGAGGGAGTACTGGGCGGGTGAGAGGGAGGCGTTAAAGACCAGGGATAAATGGAGGTGCAAGTTCTGCGAGGTGAGAATGTACTGTTTTTGAGTAAAAATTATTGGCAATATTTATAAAGGTTTTAACCTTATTAAGGATGTGAGAAAGTGGTTGCTGCTCAGCGTTATCGCCGGCATAGCTTTCGGGGTTTTCTCAGCCTATTACACTGTAAACTATATAACCGACTTTTTCACAGTGAAAAACGGTCCCTGGAAGGTCAGCCTTCTTGCTGGTTCGGAGAATGCGGATATCTACACCAGAGCCGCAATTGCTCTTAATGCCCTCTTTGCTCTCAACAAATCTGAAGCAGTTTACTTTATTGCCCAAACTGACAGCAACTTTAACCCGCTAAGGCTTCACTGCGACTACAGGATTGAAGGTGGTTACCTTCCTGCAAGATGGTGGAGCATTACGGTTTATGCCTCAGACCACTTTTTGATCCCGAACGAGTACGATATCTATGCTGTAACAAGCGAGAACGTGAAGTGGGATGATGGGAGGTGGACTGTAAGGCTATCTCAGCAATACCATCACGATAACTGGATTCCGCTTAGAGGTGAAGGTAACTTCATTCTCGTCCTCAGACTTTACAATCCCGGCAGATCTGTTTACGAGAGTCCTGAATCAATTGATCTTCCAAAAATAATTCTGGAGGGTTGCAGATGAAGAAATACATTGTTGCATTCGCAATTTCTGCAATTGTTTCCCATTTAGTATTCGTGGCATTCCTTCCAAAGCTGATTTTGGTTCTTTACTTCTTCACAACAACTTCAGCTGGCTATGAGGAGAACAAAATCTACCACGCACCGCCCATAAACGCAAGTCAAAGAACCGTGGTTCTTCCGAGCCCGAATCTTCTTTACTCATTCTGCATCTATGACATCTCTGAAAAGCCACTGCTGATTGAAGTAAAAGTTCCGGAGAACACGTACTGGTCTGTATCGTTCTACGATTCATCAACGAACAACTTCTTTACGATTAACGACAGAGATGTCAGGAATGAGGCAAGGATTTTGCTTGTAAAAGGGAATGCAGACGTCAAAAATGCTATCGTTGTCAGGGCAAAGGATGAGCATGGTTTTATCCTTTTTAGAACCTTTATTCCTGACAAAAACATCATTCCGGAACTTGAAGCTTTGAGGAAGCAGTGGAAATGCGAGCCGGCCGAAACATATTTATTTGATTAGATGTCAAATTATTTTTATGATAACCGGGTCATGGGTTGTGTGTCTGAAAGTACTGAAGGAGATATCATCGGAGGAGGTTGAGGAGTTTGAAGGATCTGTTAGCTGAAGTTGTTGAGAAATACAGTTCAAAACAGCTTGATGCTGTTACTGCCGAGCTGGTTGAGAAGTATCTCGCAAGGGTTGTTTTGAGGCACGTGTTCCTGCAGGAGCAGCTTGACGAGGAGACGGAGGTTGTACTGAGAATTCTGAGAAACTTTTTATGATTTTACTTTTATCCTTTTTTTATAACTGCGCTTCATAGACCAGTGATGAGACGCTGGTTGGAGAAGTCCAAAGGTTAATAATCCTCCGGGTAAACTCGTGTTGATGAGGCTGTTTGTTGCTGTTGACATAGATGACCTGATAAGGGATAGAATTAAACCTCTTCTCGCTGAGCTTTCGGGAATAAATGGGATCAAGGCTGTTGAGCCTGAAAATCTCCATATAACTTTGCTTTTTCTTGGTGAAGTTAGTCCGAGCAGGGTTTCGAAGATTGAAGAAAATCTCTCAGAGATTGACTTTGAACCTTTCAGGATTTCTTTTGAAGGAGTAGGAGCTTTTCCAAACCTTAATTCACCGAGAGTTGTCTGGATTGGTGTCAGGGAGGGTGGTGAACTTACAAGTCTCGCGAACAATGTTTACGAGAGACTGAAGAAGCTCGGTTTCAGGAGGGACAAGGAATTCAGGGCTCATCTGACGGTTGGGAGGGTAAAGAGAAAAAATCCTGAGGTTTCCGAAGTCATAAAGAAGCACTCTTCCGAGAGTTTCGGTGAGATGGAGGTGAAGAGTTTCAGTCTCAAAGAGAGTATTCTAACACCTAAGGGACCTATTTACAGAGATTTGAGGGTATTTGAATGAAGGTGGAGGAGGTAGTTCAGAAGGCATTAAAACTTGTTTTGCCGGAGGAGGAGGAAGTAAGGAGGGGAAAGGAGGCAGAAGAAGAGCTCAGGAGTAGGCTTGACGGGTTGGGAGTGGAATATGTTTTTGTTGGAAGTTATGCGAGAAACACCTGGCTTAAAGGTAGCCTTGAGATAGATGTTTTTCTTCTCTTTCCGGAAGATATGACCAAGGAGGAACTGAGAGAGAGAGGACTTGAAGCTGGAAAGGCTGTGCTTGATTGTTATGAGATAAGATATGCGGAACACCCTTACGTTCATGGAACGGTTAAGGGTGTGGAAGTTGATGTGGTGCCATGCTACAAGATAAAAGACCCGAAAAACATTAAGTCTGCAGTAGACAGAACACCTTTTCACCACAAATGGCTTGAAAGCAGGATAAAGGGGAAGGAGAATGAGGTTAGGCTGCTAAAGGGTTTTTTGAAAGCCAACGGAATCTATGGAGCTGAATACAAAGTCAGGGGCTTTTCAGGCTACCTCTGTGAGCTTTTGATCATTTTCTACGGATCATTTCTTGAAACTGTCAGAAATGCAAGAAGATGGACGAGAAGAACAGTAATAGACGTTGCAAAGGGTGAGGTGAGGAAGGGAGAGGTATTTTTTGTTGTTGATCCTGTTGATGAGGACAGGAACGTTGCCGCAAATCTCAGCATAGACAATCTTGCAAAATTTGTCCACCTCTCAAGAGAATTTCTGGATAATCCATCTCTGGAGTTTTTCACAACAAGGCAGAAAAAGGAGGTTGAGTCTGAAACGCTGAGAAAAGTTCTTAGGGAAAGAGGAACTGCATTTTTTGCCGTGAAATTCAGAAGACCGGACATCGTTGAAGACAACCTTTATCCACAGCTCGAAAGGGCTTCAAGGAAAATCTTTGAGTTTCTGGAGAGGGAGAACTTCATGCCTCTCCGCTACACTTATAAAGCTGCTGGAGAGTGGTGTTATCTGCTTTTTGAGTGTCAGGTTAGGGAAATTTCAAGAGTATTCAGGAGGATTGGCCCGCAGTTCGAGGATGAAGGGAATGTCAGGAAATTCATTACAAAGAAAAGAGAATTTGCACCTTTCATAGAAAACGGAAGGTGGTGGGCTTTTGAAATGAGGAAGTTCACGACTCCGGAGGAGGGTGTTAAGTTTTACATTTCCAGCCACTGGCATACTCTTGGTAAGAATGTTGGTGAATCAATCAGGGAATTTGAGGTGTTATCTGGAGAAAATTTGCTTAAAGAGCCGGTTATAGCTGAAATCTGCGAAATGATTGGGGTGAGAGCGTGAGGCTGGTCTTTCTTGGCACGGGTGTTGCGGTTCCGTATGGAAATAAGGCTCAGAGCTCAATTTTGATTGATACCGGCAGCTCCTTGATACTTTTCGACTGTGGAATCGGAAGCTATCACCGGCTGGAAAAGCTGGGGGTTAGCGTTAACGATGTGGATGCGGTCTGCATAACCCACCACCATCTCGACCACAATGGGGATCTTTTAAACATTCTCAAGGCAAGGTGGCTTCTTGGTGGAGATGAGTTGAGAATTTACGGTCCGGAGGGAACAGAATCATTTTTAAATTCCCTTCTTGAGGCATATCCATATTTAAGAGGAAAGCTCAGGTTCACCGTTGATGAAAGGGAAAAATTTGAGGAGGATGTGAAGATAAGAGCTTTTCCGACAATTCACTCCATTGAAAGCAGGGGTTATTTGATTGAAGATGCTGTTGCAATAAGTGGGGATACAAGGGCATTCAGAGATTTTATCTCCTTAGAATGCGACGTTATGGTTCACGAACTTTCTCTCCCCTTCAACCATCAGGCTGACTACCACACAACTCCTGAAAATCTGAAGGAGATGCTGAAATACTGCAAGGCAGATAGAATTTACCTCACACACCTTTATCCAATGGCTTACAGCGTTAAAGACAGAATACTTGAATATCTGGAGTTCGATGCTGTTGTTGCGGAAGACATGATGAGCACAAGGCTTTGAGCAAATTTAAAATAGTGCCCAAAAAAGAAAAAATTTGGTGATGTTCATGGATGAAGAAGTAAACAAGATCATTACCTTATGCGGAAAAGACTGGGCTAAAATCGGTGTGGAATTCATTTTCCTCGGTGGAAAACAGGAATGTGAGAGCTGTAAAATAAAAAAGACGTGTTTAAAGCTCAAGGAAGGGGCAAAGTACAAGATTGTAGGTCTGAGAGATGGAACCGTTCAAGAGTGTCCGCTACACGATGAGGGTGTTGTGGCGGTGGAGGTTGTGGAACTGCCAATAATTGCCCTTGTTGATTCAAAAATTGCTGTTGAGGGAGCTAAATTTCATTTCGAACAACGAACATGTGATGCTTACGAATGCAGCATGCACTCTCTCTGTCACCCCATCGAGCTAAAAAGCGGTGATTCTGTAATTGTTGAGAGGGTAATAGGTGACGCTCCGGAGCAGTGCAGAAAAGGCTATAGCGTAATCGTGGCAGAGCTGAGGAGAGTTGAGGGATAGAGAAAAAATTAGAACAGTGGTTTTAGTATCACCGCACCCTTTACCTTTCTTTTGAACTCTTCAGGGTCTGCAGAGGTTTTCGGGATCGCTCCAAAATGCATCGGAATGTAGTGCTTTGCCTTTATGTCCTTAGCAGCTTCCACAGCTTCCTGGAGGTTCATTGTGTAGGTTCCCCCCACGGGTAATAGGGCGATGTCTGCCTCAACGTTCTTCATCTCCGGAATCCTGTCCGTGTCGCCTGCATGGTATATTTTAACTCCATCAATCTCAACGATGTAGCCAACGCAGTTCTCTCTGTGGAAGGGTTTGTCCACATTGTAAGCTGGAACGGTCTTTATCTTCACACCCTTAATTTCAACCTCTTCCCCGTATTTTACCTCACAGCTCTCAAAACCTTCAATTATGCAACCTGAAGGGTGAACAACTATTGTATCATCCTTTGAGAGCTTTCTGATGCTCTTAACATCCATGTGGTCAAAGTGGTCGTGTGTTACTAAGATTAAATCAGCCTTTTCAAGTTCCCCGGGTACGTCGTAGGGGTCGATATACAGAATCCTGGATCCCTTGATTCTAAAACCTGCATGTTTGAGCCACGTTACTTCCACACCTTCATAAACAAAACTGCTCTCCGCCATAAAAGTAGTTGGTTTGATCGTTATAAATATTTGCTGCTAAACTTTTTAAGGCGGAAGTATTTTATTTCCTGTCAGGAGTGGTGGAGGTATGATCTGGCAGGGAAGAAGCAGAAGGAAGCCAACTGGAGGGCTTTACAAGAAAGCCAGAAAAAAGAGAAAGTACGAGCTTGGTAGAGAGCAGGTAGAGACACTCATCGGAGAAAGAAAGGTTAAAAAGGTCAGGGTTAGGGGTGGTAATTACAAATTGAAGCTCTTTGCCGAAAAGTACGCTAACGTTTACGATCCGAAGCAGGGTAAAGTTGTCAGAGCGGAAATAGAGAGTGTTGTTGAGAATCCCGCCCACGTGCACTACGCAAGGAGGAATGTGATAACAAAGGGTGCGATAATATTGACCGCAATTGGAAAGGCAAAGGTGACCAACAGACCCAGCCAGGAGGGTGTTGTGAACGCGGTACTGATAGAATAAGGGGGTGCCGATAAAAACAACAATCCAAAGCGGTGACGGCGGGATAGCTATTACCTGTGCACCGGCACCCCTTTAGGTATTTTGTCTAATGTGTTGATAAACTTTTCGACGGCTATTGACGAGTTTTATACTTTAAGAAAATCTTTTGATTCTATTATTTTTGCATTGAAAATGCTCTCCATATGCCTTAACCCGTACTCGTAATCATAGTCACTCAGCGCTCTGGTGCAGTCTCTGATAACCACAACCTCGTATCCCCTAAGCACAGCATCACCGGCTGTATGAAGAACGCATATGTTGGTTGCAACTCCGCAAATGTAAAGCTTCTTCACCTCAAGCTCCCTCAGGAGAAGGTCTAAGTCGGTCCCGAAGAAGGCTGAGTATCTTCTTTTCTTTATATAGTAATCTTCAGGTTTCGGATTCAGCTCATCAACAACCTCTGCGCCTTCTGTGTTCATTACACAGTGCTTTGGCCAGATTTTGAATTCCACATCATCCTCTCTGTGCCAGTCCTGGGTGAAGATTACGGGCATTCTCTCTCTGGCAGATTCAACAACCTTTGATGCAGTATCGAAAATTTTCTCAGCATCAGGGATGTAAAGGGCACCATTCCTGTAGCAGAAATCCTTTTGCATGTCGACAACAACAAGCGCTTCCATGCTAACTGTTATTGGCAAGATATATATTTTTACCTGCAGAGACGAAATATGGAATTTACACACATCGAAAACGGGAAGGTAAGGATGGTTGATATATCTGGAAAAGATGACGTTGACAGAATTGCTGTTGCTGAGGGCTACATCAGATTGAGAAGTTCCACCATTGAAGCTATTCTAAAGAAGGAGGTGGCTAAGGGCAACGTTATTGCTGCAGCAAACGTAGCTGGGGTTATGGCGGTTAAGAAGACACCTGAGCTAATACCGATGTGTCATCCAATCCCTATAACATCCGTGAAGTTCGATTTTGATATAGAGAGTGTCGGGATAAGGGTCAGATGCACTGTTAAGTCTAAGGGCAAGACCGGAGTTGAGATGGAGGCTTTAACGGGCGTCAGTGTTGCTCTGCTTACAATATGGGATATGGTAAAGAGTCTGGAGAAGGACGATTATGGAAATTACCCGAAGACATCAATTGAGGTTATAAGGGTGGTTGAGAAGGTTAAGGGAAAAGTGTAATCGGGTGTTTTAAAGACACATCTCCATTATTGCCCATCATGTTTTTATTTACCTCAGCTAACTGATTTTGTGGAATACGTGACACACCCTCTGATCAGGGAGAACACGATTGAAAGAAGGATGTATCAAATATCGATTGCCACTACCGCTTTAACCAAGAATACGCTCGTTGTAATCCCAACCGGTTTGGGTAAAACAACGATTGCCGCACTCGTAATCGCGTCGAGATTGCTAAACGAGGATGGCAAAGTTCTCTTTCTCGCCCCAACCAAACCCCTTGTGGAACAGCACGCAAGATTTTTGAAAAAAGTGCTTAAAGTCGAGGAAATAGTGTCCCTTACAGGTGAGGTCTCTCCAGAAAAAAGAAAGGAAATGTGGGAAAGAGCAAGAATAATTGTTTCAACGCCTCAGGTTATTGAGAACGACATTCTTACAGGAAGAATAAGCCTTGAGGATGTCATACTTCTTGTTTTTGATGAAGCTCACAGGGCGGTTGGAAATTACGCCTACGTTTTCATTGCCAGAGAATACATGAAAACCGCAAAGAAACTTATACTTGCAATGACGGCCTCTCCCGGGAGTGATCCGGAAAGGATAATGGAAGTGATCCAGAATTTGGGTATTGAGGCCATAGAAGTCAGAACAGAGTGGGACGATGATGTTGCACCCTATGTTGGAAAGAAAAGGATTGAGTGGATAAAGGTTGAAATTCCCGAAGAGATGAAAGAGGTAAAGGAAAAACTTGAGGATTGTGTCAAAACAAGGCTTAACCGGCTCAGGGAGATGGGTATAGAGGTTCCTGAGAGCTCATCGAAGAGGGATTTGCTTGCTCTCCAAGATGCAATTCAGGCAGAGGCTGCAGGTGGAAACTCTGAGATGTTTGAGGCATTGTCCATTCTCGCTGAAATACTGAAACTTCAGCATGCGATTGAGCTGATAGAAACTCAAGGGGTTAGGGCAGTAAAAAGCTACCTGAAAAAGCTTGTCAGGGAGGCAATGTCAAGAGGAGGAAGTAAAGCAGCTAAAAGCATTGTTAACGACCCAAATTTCAAGAAAGCGGTAGTAGCCCTCTCAAAGTGTGGAACCGAGCATCCAAAACTGGAAAAGCTGAAAGAAATTCTAAGGGAGCAGTTCGAGAAAAATCCGGACTCCAGAATAATGGTTTTTACAAACTACAGAGATTCAGCAGAAATGCTGGTCAACGAACTCTCAGCAATGTTTCCAGTTGCAAAATTTGTTGGACAGGCGAGCAGGGATAATGACAAAGGAATGAGACAAAAGGAGCAGATAGAAACCATAGAGAAGTTCAGAAATGGGGAATACAAGGTTCTGGTTGCAACTTCAGTTGGGGAAGAGGGGCTTGACATTCCCGCCACAGACCTTGTGGTATTTTACGAGGCAGTACCATCTGAAATCAGGGCGATTCAGCGAAAGGGAAGAACCGGAAGGGGGAGAGAGGGGAGAATTGTCGTTCTTGTTGCGAAGGGAACGAGGGATGAGGCTTACTATTATTCAAGCATGAGGAAGGAGAAGATGATGTATGACAAGATTCTGGAAATCAAAAGACAAATTGGGGGGAAGCAGAGCAGTCTTGGGGAGTTTACCCTTCCTGCTGGAGTAAAAGTGGTTGTGGATTCAAGGGAGCTGAGATCTGAGGTTGTGAAGTATTTAAGAGAAATTGGGGCGAGTATTGAGGTGAGGAACCTTGAAGTTGCGGATTATGTTGTTAGTGACAGAGTTGCTGTGGAGAGAAAAACCGTTGAGGACTTTCTTAACAGCGTTATTCAAAACAGACTTTTCATGCAAATTGCAAAGCTAAAATCCGCTTACAGCAGGGCGGTAATAATTATAGAAGGGGAAAACCTTTACATGGGCGGTGTGCATCCCAAGGCAGTAAGAGGGGCTATTGCATCTCTGATTGTTGATTTTGGAGTTTCTGTATTAAGAACCAGCAGTTCCAGAGAGACGGCAGAACTGATCTTTGCACTTGCCAGAAGAGAGCAGGAGGAGAAAAGAAGGGATGTTGTGGAACACACAGCAAAAACCAAGAGAACGCTGAAGGAAGAGCAGGAGTACATTGTATCGTCAATTTCAAATGTTGGCAGTGTTATAGCAAAAAATCTTCTTGAATACTTCCAGACGATAGAGAAAATTGCCACAGCAGATGAGGAGGAGCTCGCAAAGGTGCCAAAGGTTGGAAGGAAAATAGCAAAGCGGATCAGGCGTATTATGACCACACCTTACAGCGAGGCTGGTTTTTACGATAGCGAAAGCTTTTAATTCCGTTTTTGGTAAACTCAATTCAAGCCACGGTAGCTCAGCAGGAAGAGCGCGTGCTTGGTAAGCACGAGGTCGCGGGTTCAAATCCCGCCCGTGGCTCTTTTATTTATTCTCTAAGCGGTTGTAATCGTTGGAGATTTAATCATCTCCTTTTTTCTGCTCCTCAGCATCTTCAAAAACCGTAAGCAAAGCGCTGAGCGTGACGGGTATTGTCTGCTCTGTTGCAAAGGTTATGTAGGGAGCAAGATCAATTACGAAATCTGCGAGTCTGAAAAGTCCCTTGGGAATTCCAACCCTGCTGCCTGCAAAAATCACTATCTCATCGGCAAACATCATCTTCTTTACAAGCTCGTCCTTAACATCCGAAATCTGCCTTCCTGTCGGGTCAGTGATTATCAAAACATTCCTTCTTCTTCTCTTGTCCCTCGCGGTCTGGTAGAGATCTCTGACGTAAACTGGCACTCTTCTCACCTCTCTCGCATACGCTTTCTCCTGAATCCTGTATCTTGCAACCTGTCCTCTCCTTACCCCTTTTATGAAATACTCAAGTTCAAAGGCATTTACGTAGTCATGAGGGGCAATGATAAGCTCCTTTATTTCGAAGGCCTGAGCAGCCCTTCCGATTCTCTCTCCTATTTCAAGTGCAGCCCTTGTATCCTCAAGGTATGGCATCTGAACGAAGCTGATTTTACCGAAAAGCTTTCTTGAGTCCACCTTTTCGGGTGTATACTTTTTCCTTTCCTCACTGCCATCAATCACTCCGATGAAAGCCCTTTTCCCGATAATCTCAACATAAACAGCCTTATCCGGGAAATTGAGGTCAACCTCACAGCCTGTGAGTTCCCTGACTCTGTCCCCAAGATCAAGGTTAACATCAAGGCTTGTGAAGTCGTGAGTCCCCCTTCTTTTCGTTCTTATTGCAAAAGTTTTTGCTCCCCTTATCTTGTCAGCCACAATTTCTGCTCTCAAAATTATCTCATCAAGCTTTGCCTCACATTCTGTCAGTACCGGAATTATAGTTTCAATTTCAGGAATTTCCTCCAGTTTCTCTTTCAAACTTTCATCGCAGCGAACTAAAAGTAAACCCAGGAAGCCTGAAGGTCTGATATCAATCTCAACATCGCCAATTGCATCTTTTATGTGTGAAGCTGCCACGTATTCCATTCCTCTCTGCGTTTTTATGAGGAGCATGTTTGATGTGGAAAGTAAAGGTTTTAAGAGTTATCTCCAAATTTTTACTGGGTGGATCATGCTGGGACGATTCGTGGCAAATGGAAGGATTTATGAGGGAAGTTTTGAGATCGATGATGGTTTGGTTATTTTCGATGGTTACGAAGTTCCTTTGTCAGCTGTAAAGTTCCTGCCACCAGTAACACCGTCCAAGATCATCGCGGTAGGGCTCAATTACATTGATCACGCAGAAGAGCTCAAAATGCCGGTGCCAGATGAGCCCATTCTGTTTATGAAGCCGTCAACAGCTGTCATAGGGCATGAGGACTGCATAATTCTTCCCCACATCTCGCAGAGGGTTGACTACGAGGGCGAGCTTGCTGTTGTTATTGCGAAAGATTGCAGAAACGTGCCGGAAACGCGAGCCGGGGATTACATCCTGGGCTACACTTGCTTCAACGATGTTACAGCAAGAGATTTGCAGGCTAAGGACGGGCAGTGGACGAGGGCCAAGAGCTTCGACACCTTTGCACCCTTAGGCCCCTACATTGTCAGTATTGACGATCCCTCAAAGCTCGGCATTCAGACGAGAGTAAATGGAAGGGTTGTGCAGAAGTCGAACACCTCAAACCTGATTTTCGATGTTTTTCAGCTTGTTTCCTTTGTCTCATCCGTGATGACTCTCAAGGCTGGAGATGTTATTGCAACAGGCACACCTGCTGGAGTAGGGATGCTAAAGAATGGAGATGTTGTTGAAGTTGAAATTGAGAAAATAGGTGTTCTGAGAAATCATGCTGTTAAGATTGACAGACAGATTCGATGTGAGTGCTGAGCAAAAAGTTATATTTCAGGTTTTGTGAGGTGGGGACATGGAAATCAGGAAGGACTACGATCCTCATGAGGTTGAAGAGAAGTGGCTGAAGCTGTGGAAGGATGAGATGTACTACTTCGACTGGTCAAAAAAACCTCATTACATAATCGATACTCCTCCTCCCTATCCCACTGGCTCGTTTCACATTGGCCATGCTCTGAACTGGTGCATAATTGACTTTATCGCCAGATACAAGAGAATGAACGGCTATGAAGTGATGTTTCCTCAGGGCTGGGACTGTCATGGTTTGCCGACTGAGGTTAAGGTCGAGGAGACTTACGGGATAAGAAAAGGTGATATCCCGAGGGAGAAGTTCAGGGAGCTTTGTGTGAAGTTTACTGAAGAGAATATAGCGAAAATGAGGGAGACGGCAAGGAGAATGGGATACAGCATAGACTGGAGCAAGGAGTACATAACAATGTATCCTGAATACTACTCAAAAACCCAGCTCTCATTCGTCAGAATGTACAAAAAGGGGCTGATTTACAGAGATTACCATCCTGTCGTCTTCTGCCCTCGATGTGAAACAACGATTGCTCTGGCTGAAATCGAGTACAGGCAGGGAAAGACGAAGCTGAACTACATAAAGTTTGATGATAATGTAACAATCGCCACCACTCGCCCGGAGCTAATTCCTGCATGCGTTGCAATTGCAGTACATCCGGAGGATGATAGGAACAGGCATCTTGTCGGGAGGAAAGTTAAGGTTCCCACCACTGAATATTACGCTGAAGTTATTGCCGATGAGGATGTTGACCCTGAATTTGGAACAGGAGTTGTGATGATCTGCACATTTGGAGACAGACAGGATGTGAAGTGGTGGAAGAAACACAAACTTGAGCTGAGAAACATCATTGGCAGGGATGGAAGACTGAATGAAAAGGCAGGAAGGTATGCTGGCATGACAATTCAAGAGGCGAGGGAGGCAATTCTTAAAGATCTGGAGGAAGAGGGAAGATTGCTGAAGCAGGTTGAAATCGACCACAATGTTGGCACATGCTGGAGGTGCAAGACTCCGGTGGAGATAATCCCGGCTGAGCAGTGGTTCGTTAAGGTTGAGAAGGAGAAAATTCTGGAAGCGGCAAGAAAAATAAAGTGGGTTCCGGAGCACATGTATTCAAGGCTCGAAAGCTGGGTTCAGTCAATGGAGTGGGACTGGGTAATAAGCAGGCAGAGAATTTTTGCCACACCCATACCAGCATGGTACTGCAAGAACTGCGGTGAAATTGTTGTTGCAAAGGAGGAGTGGTTGCCTGTTGATCCAACTACTGAACAGCCTCCAGAACCATGTCCAAAGTGCGGTTCGACTGAGTTCAGGGGGGAGACTGATGTTCTCGACACATGGATGGATTCGAGCATATCACCGCTTGTGATATGCGGATGGCCTGAGCTGAAAGAATTTCCAACACATCTCCGCCCTCAGGGGCACGACATAATCAGAACATGGGCATTCTACACAATTCTGAGGTCACTGGCTTTGGAGAATCAGATTCCGTGGTATGAGATAGTCATAAACGGGATGGTTTTCGGTGAGGATGGAAGGAAGATGAGCAAGAGTCTCGGGAATGTAATAGTTCCGGAAGAGGTTGTTGAGAAGTACGGGGCTGATGCACTAAGACAGTGGGCGGCGAGCGGGGTGATTGGGGACGACGTGATCTTCAGCTGGAAGGATGTTGTTGCCGCAAGCAGGTTTCAGCAGAAGTTCTGGAGCATAACAAGGTTCACTCTGATGCATATTGCGGATTACAAGCCAGTAGAGAAGGACAGGAAGTATTTAAGGGATGCGGACAGATGGATTCTGTCAAAGCTGAACAGGCTTGTTGGAGAAGTAAGGAAGCACATGGATGGGTACAGATTTGATGAGGCAATCAAGGCGATAAGAACCTTCACTTGGTATGAATATGCCGATAATTACCTTGAAATTGTCAAGAACAGACTCTACTCTGGATCGGATGAGGAGAAGAGGGCTGCCAGGTTTGTTCTTTATTACACCCTCGATGTGCTGACGAGATTGCTCGCTCCATTCACACCATTCCTTGCTGAAGAGTGCTGGAGTCATTTTAAGGAAGGAAGCGTTCACATGCAGAGCTATCCAGCAGTAGAGGAGGAATTTCTGGATGAGAGGGCTGAGAGGGCAGGAGAGGAGATAAAGGAGATAGTTGCAGCTGTAAGGAAATTCAAGCATGACAGAGGAATGGCTCTCAATGCACCGCTGAAGAGATTGATAATCTACTCCAAACTTCACGGCCTGGATGTAAGGGACATTTCTGGAGCAACAAATGCTGAGGTTGAACTTGTTTATGAGATGCCGGAAGTCAGGGAGAGAGTTAAGGGTCTGAAACCAAATTTTGCGATTATAGGGCCAATGTTCAGGGAGAGGGTGAAAGAACTCATCAAGGCTGTTGAATCGCTCGGTGAAGAGGAGAAGGAAAGGTTGCTGAAAGAAGGGATTATTCAGATAAATCTCGATGGTAAAAGCGTTGAAGTTAAGGCGGAGTGGTTTGAGGCTGTAACGGAGAAAAGCATTGAGGGCAGAGAGGTGGAGATGCTGGAGACCAAAAGCAGCGTGATTTTCGTTGAACTCTGATTGTTTCCCGGATTTTAATGATTAAACACCAAATTTATACTCCAATTTTAGTCAAATCAATTCGAAAAATTTAAACATATACAATAGCTACTTACTCTGGGGTGAGAATTTGGAGGCACAGCTCACGAGGAAAATCAGGGTTATTGTAGCGAAGCCCGGCTTAGATGGACACGACAGGGGGGCGAAGGTTGTTGCCAGAGCCCTCAGAGATGCGGGCTTCGAGGTTATATACACAGGAATAAGGAGAACTCCGGAGGAGATCGCGGAAACTGCTTTGCAGGAGGATGCGGATGTTGTTGGTCTGAGCATTTTGAGCGGAGCGCATCTCGAGCTCACACCTGTAGTCATAGAGGAGCTCAGGAAAAGAGGACTGGAGCCAAATAAGGATGTGCTGGTTTTGCTTGGCGGGATAGTCCCTGAAGAAGATGTGCCGAAGCTGAAAGAAATGGGTGTTGCAAGGGTTTTCGGACCGGGCACTCCTTTAAGCGAGATAATAGATTTTATCAGGGCTGAGGTTCCAAAGCTGAAGAGGTGATAGTGATGAAAATTGACCATATCGGTATTGCCGTTAAAAGCCTTGATGAGGCTATGAAAACTTACGAAGCACTGGGATTTGAGGTTGAGGAAATTGAGGAAGTTGCGGAGCAGAGAGTAAAGGTTGCAATGCTTCCTGTTGGAGAGAGCAGAATAGAGCTTCTGGAAGCCACGTCTGAAGACAGCGCAATTGCCAAGTTCATATCATCAAGGGGTGAGGGAATTCACCACATTGCAATCAACGTGGAGAATATAGAAGAGGCGCTTAAGAGAGCAAAGGATGCCGGATTAAAGCTGATTGATGAGAAACCGAGAATTGGAGCGGGAGGAAAGAAGGTCGCCTTTATCCATCCAAAAAGCACGCATGGTGTGCTGCTTGAATTTGTTGAGGGCTGAGGGGATAGGATGAGAAAAGAGCTAATTGAGGATCTCTACAGAAGGAAGGAGAAAATCAAACAGATGGGAGGCAGGGAGAGGATAGAGAAGCAGCACGAGCAAGGAAAGCTTACTGCAAGGGAAAGAATCGAACTTCTTCTTGATCCCGGAAGCTTTGTTGAAGTAAATCCCTTCGTTGAAAAAAGAAACATTGATTTCGGCCTCGACAGGATGGATTTGCCTGCTGATGGTGTGGTGACCGGCTACGGAACTGTTGATGGAAGACCCGTGGCGGTTTTTGCTCAGGATTTTACGGTGATGGGAGGCAGTTTGGGAGAAATGCATGGCTTCAAGATTGCCTACATTCTGGATTTTGCAATGAAGCTTGGCATTCCGGTTGTTGGACTGAACGACAGCGGGGGGGCGAGGATACAGGAGGGTGTTGATGCGCTGAAAGGCTACGGCGACATATTCTACCGCAACACCCTGGCAAGCGGAGTAATACCGCAGATCAGCGTAATAATGGGGCCATGTGCGGGAGGAGCTGTTTACAGCCCTGCAATTGGTGATTTCATCGTGATGACAAAGAATCCGAACTGCTACATGTTCATCACCGGTCCTCAGGTTATAAAGACAGTCACAGGAGAAGAGGTTTCCTCGTTCGACCTTGGAGGCTGGCAGGCTCATGCAATGAGGAGCGGGAACTGCCATCTCGTTGCCGAGGACGACAGGGATGCGATGATGCTTGTGAGAAAGCTTCTGAGCTATCTTCCACTCAACAACATGGAAGATCCGCCTGTTGTGAAGACTGGGGATGATCCTTCCCGCTTAACACCCGAAATTTACGAAATTCTTCCCGATGACCCGCAGAAGCCTTACGATGTCAGGGATGTGATAAGGGCTGTTGTTGATAACGGGGAGCTGCTGGAAATCCACCAGTACTTTGCTCCCAATGCTGTTGTGGGTTTTGCAAGAATTGATGGAAGAAGTGTTGGTATAGTTGCAAACAATCCGAGGCACTTTGCTGGCTGTCTTGATGTTGACAGCAGCGACAAGATCGCGAGGTTTGTGAGGTTCTGTGATGCCTTTAACATTCCAATCATAACTTTCGTCGACGTTCCGGGCTACTTGCCAGGAGTGCAGCAGGAGTACGGGGGGATAATAAGGCATGGAGCAAAGGTTCTCTACGCCTACAGCGAGGCAACAGTCCCGCTTGTAACAATCATTCTGAGAAAAGCTTACGGTGGGGCTTATCTTGCGATGGGGAGCAAGCATTTGGGTGCAGACGTTGTATATGCCTACCCGACGGCTGAGATAGCGGTTATGGGGCCTGAAGGAGCTGCAGAAATAGTGTTCAGGAAGGAGATCAGTGCTGCCGAAGATCCGAAGGCAATGAGGGAGGAGAAAATCAGGGAGTACAGGGAGAAATTTGCCAACCCGTACAGGGCTGCGGCGAGAGGTTACATTGATGATGTAATTGATCCGAAGTACACAAGAGTGAAGATCATCTCCGCACTGAGGATTCTTGAAAGCAAGAGGGAGAAGCTTCCGCCAAAGAAACACGGCAACATTCCTCTGTGAGGTGGTAGAATGACGCCAGAAGAATTTCTTGCCGCGATTGCTGCTGTAAACCGATACATGAAGGAGAAGGAGGGTGTGATTGAAATTAAAGAATTTCCGAGAAACTGGAAAATTGCAGCGAGGTTGATTGCATGAAGTATGAGGTAAAGGTTCAGGGCAGGAAGTATGAGGTGGAAGTGAAGGAAATCTCTCCAATGGTTTTTGAGGTTAAGGTTAACGGGAAAAAGGCAGTAATTGAAGTGGAGGCAAAATTTGAGTTTAAGGAGTTTGAAAAAGCCGAGATCAGGGAGAAGAGATTTGTTGAAGAACGAGTTAGAGAAAGAGCTGAAACGAGGGTTAAAGCAGGAAAGACCATAACCGCTCCGATGGCCGGAATTGTTACAAAAATTTTCAAGAAAGCCGGTGATAAAGTCAGGGCTGGCGAGACTGTTCTAATCATTGAAGCAATGAAGATGGAGAACCCCATAACCTCTCCCGAAGATGGGGAGATTGCCGAGATTGCTGTTAATGAGGGAGATAAGGTTGGTAGCGGTGATGTTCTCGTCTATCTGAAATAGGTGGTTTGTATGAACAAGAAGGAGTGGGAGGAGAAATATGTAAAACCACTTATAGAAAAATCGCCTGAGAGGAAGAAGGAGTTTAAGACCTCCTCCGGAATAGTTGTTGACAGGCTTTACACGCCTGAAGATGTTGAAATTGACTACGAGAACAAGCTTGGATATCCGGGAGTTTATCCATTCACGAGAGGGGTTTATCCAACAATGTATCGCGGAAGAATCTGGACGATGAGACAGTATGCAGGTTTCGGCACGGCTGAGGAAACTAACAGAAGATACAGGTATCTTCTCGAACAGGGGCAGACCGGGTTGAGTGTTGCATTTGACCTTCCAACTCAAATCGGCTACGATTCAGACCATCCAATGGCCCTCGGAGAGGTTGGCAAGGTAGGGGTGGCAATCGATACGATTCAGGATATGGAAATTCTTTTCGATGGAATTCCGCTGGGAAAAGTTTCGACTTCAATGACAATCAACTCAACCTGTGCCCAGATTCTGAGCATGTATATTGCCGTTGCTGAAAAGCAGGGGGTTGAAATGTCAAGTTTAAGGGGAACCGTGCAGAACGACATGCTGAAGGAATACATCGCCCGTGGAACCTACATTTTCCCTCCGGAACCTTCACTGAGGCTTGCAACGGACATAATCATGTTCTGTGCCAAGGAGATGCCACACTGGAACTCCATCAGCATATCGGGCTACCACATGGAGGAGGCTGGAGCAACTCCGGTTCAGGAGGTTGCCTTCACCTTGGCGGATGGCATAACTTACGTTGAGAAAGTCATTGAGAGAGGGATGGATGTTGACAGCTTCGCTCCAAGGCTGAGCTTTTTCTTTGCTGCGGGGAACAACTTTCTCGAGGAAATAGCGAAGTTCAGAGCTGCCCGCAGATTGTGGGCGAGGTTAATGAAGGAGAGGTTCAATGCTAAGGATCCAAGGTCTATGATGCTTCGTTTCCACGTTCAGACAGCTGGTTGCACTTTAACAGCCCAGCAGCCGGAGAACAACATTGTCAGAGTTGCCCTGCAGGCTCTTGCAGCGGTTCTGGGTGGTTGCCAGTCACTGCACACAAACAGCTTTGATGAAGCCCTCTGCCTTCCGACTGAGAAGGCGGTTAGAATTGCTCTCAGAACCCAGCAGATAATTGCAGAAGAGAGCGGTGTGGCAGATGTTGTTGATCCGCTGGGTGGAAGTTACTACATTGAGTGGTTGACTGACAGAATAGAGGAGGAGGCGATGAAGTACATAGAGAAGATAGATGAGATGGGAGGAATGATCAAGGCGATTGAAAGCGGTTACGTGCAGAGGGAGATACAGAAGTCGGCATATGAGAAGCAGAAGGCCATTGATAGTGGTGAGATCACTGTTGTAGGGGTGAACAAGTATCAGATTGAGGAGGAAATCCAGATCGAGCTTTTGAGAGTGGATAAAGCGATTGTGGAGAAGCAGATCAGGAGGCTTCAGGAGTTCAGAAAGAACAGGGATGTGAAGAAGGTGGAAGAGGCGCTTGACAGGCTCAGGAAAGCTGCGGAGAAGGAAGATGAAAACTTAATGCCCTACGTTCTTGAAGCTGTAAAGGCAAGAGCAACCTTAGGAGAGATGACTGATGCTTTAAGAGATGTTTTCGGCGAGTTCAGAGCTCCAGAGATTTTCTAATTTTTTAAATTTTAAAAAAGCATGTTTATGCCCTCAATGAAGGCCTCAACCGATGCCATGATTATGTCCGTTCTCGCACCTCTTGCTGTGACTATTTTATTATCCTTCTTGAGCTGCACAACCACGTCAACAAGGGCATCCGTTCCGCCTGTTATAGCATCCACGTGGTAGCTTACCAGCTTTATGTCGGCAAACTCCTTTATAGCCTTTCTTATGGCGTTTATCGCCGCATCAACCGGCCCTACGCCAACAGCAGCCTCCATCCTTTCCTGACCATCTATTTTCAGCTTAACACTCGCCATGGGCATGACATTTTTTCCTGTGAAGATTGCCAGATCCTCAAGCTTGACTTTCTTCTCCCTTTTTATCTGCAGTACGGTCTCGATTATTGTTCTGACATCAGCATCGGTAACCCTCTTGCCCTTATCTCCGATCTCCTTTATTCTTGCAAGGATTTCCTTCATCTGCTCCGGAGTAGCCTTGTAGCCGAGCTCGTTCATTATTGCCTCAACACTTGCCCTTCCAGCATGCTTTCCGAGAACAATGACTCTCTTTCTTCCCACAACTTCAGGAGAAATCGGTTCGTAGGATTTTGCATCTCTCAGCAACGCGGAAGTGTGGATTCCGCTCTCGTGTGTGAAGGCGTTGTCTCCAACAATTGGCTTGTTTGGAGGAACAACAACCCTTGAAAGTTTTTCCACCAGTTTTGACGTGTTGTATAATTTTTCCTTTTTTATTCCAGTTTTGATTCCGTAGAGGTATTCAAGGGCAATTACAACCTCCTCTATTGCAGCATTGCCAGCTCTTTCACCGAGACCGTTTATTGTTCCGTGAAACTCCTCGGCTCCGGCCTTTATGGCGAATATTGTGTTTGCAGTGGCAAGTCCAAAGTCATCGTGACAGTGAATTGCGAGAGGCAGCTTAACTTCATCCTTAATTTTTCTTACAATCTCCTCAGTCCTTTCCGGAGAAAGCACTCCAACAGTGTCCGCAAAGGTAACTCTTTCGGCTTTTGCTTCTTCAGCTTTTTTGAAGAGCTCAATCACAAAGTTCAGATCCGCCCTAGAAGCGTCTTCAGCACCAAACTCAACTATCAGTCCTCTCTCCTTGGCGTATTCAATTGCTTCAATGCTTTTCTCGATTATGTATTCTCTGCTCTTCCCGGGAAACTTGGCGTTGATGTGTATGTCTGAAGAAGGAGCAACCATGAAAATTGACTCCGCATTGGCATCGGCTGCGGCATCTATGTCCTCCCTTTTGATCCTCGCAAAACTGCAGATTTCGGCATTCAAACCCCTCTGCGAGATTTCCTTTATTGCCTGAAAGTCACCCTCTGAGGCAATTGCAGTTCCTGCCTCGATGATGTCAACCCCAAGGCTGTCCAGAGCTTCTGCTATCATCACCTTCTGCTCCACGCTCAGCGATACTCCGGGGGTTTGCTCGCCATCTCTGAGTGTTGTGTCAAGGATTTTTACCCGCACAGCTCAAAACTAACGTCCGGGTAAAAAAGCTTTAGGTAAGTTTAATTAACTTCATAAAGAGGGTCGACATGGATGAAGATGAGAAGGAGAAGCTGCTTGAAAAGCTCGCTTCCCAGCAGTTAAGGGCTGACTACCGCAAAGCTCTGGGGAGCGAGCATAAGAGGAGGTATATGGATTCTGAAATTGAAAAAATATTCAAAAAGGGGAATAAGGATGAACGCTGATGAGTTTGTAAAGGCATTTAACAATGCCAGAGATTTATCGGAACTTGAAGAGCTCGCTGAGATCGGAGAGGGACTTTGCAGAAACCTTGAGGGTCATGAAAGGGGAAAGGTTCTTGGAACACTTGGAAACATCTACTATGCACTTCACAAGCTGAAGGAGGCCGAGGAGGCTTACCTTGATGCCCTTAACATATACATTAAGCTCTCTCAGGAGGATGAGAGCTTTCTGCCATATGTGGTGGGTTGTTTGTACAATCTCGGAAATCTTTACCGTATATCCCGCAGATATGCAGAGGCTGAGAAGGCTTACCTCGATGCCCTGAAACTTCTGGATGATAGGAGCGACCAGAGACTTGCAATTTTGGCAGCTCTCGGAACGATGTATGCGAGGCTGGATATGAAGGAGCATGCTGAGAAGGCTCTTATTGAGGCTTACAGCATTGCAAGGGAGAGGGGAGATACCAGAGCGATGGGGATGCTGCTGAACAACCTTGCCGTTGTTTATCAGAGAGGAGGGAGAAAGAGGGAGGCTGAAATGCTTTTGAAAATGGCGCTCGAAGTTCTGGAGGAGGTTGGGGAGGATCTAAGCATAGCCGCAGTTCTGCAGAACCTGCTTCCCTATCTTGATGAGAAAGAGCTGAAAAGGGTTATGGAACGCCTTGAGAGCTTCGAACTTCCGATTGACTTAAAGGCAAAAATAGCCTACTTTAAGGCAAGGAGAGCGGAGGAGAGAGGAGAGGATTCCGCTCGGCATTACATGGAGGCTGCATGTCTGGGTTTTATGGCATACAGAAACTTTGGCTTTCAGTCAGTGAACTTCATGCACTGCCTTGATAAGGTCATTGAGTCAGATTCTGATTTGAGGGAGGATGCCATCACCCTCAAAAAGCTGATTCTGAAGTACTATTACGGAAGCCAGAAGGTTGAGATCGATTTTAACACAAGAGTTGGCAGGATGATCAGAGCTGTGCTTGATGGGGATGACATATATGATGATGGTGTGGTTGAGGACACGGTCAGGCTGATTGCTGAAGATCTGCTCAGAGCTGGAAAGAGCGTTTAGCAAATTATGAAAAATCTTTCAGAATAACTTAATGTTTTTTGAAGAATCTTCAGGAAAATTGGGTGAGACAAAAAATATATATCGGATGGCTTAGCGGTTGCTGAATGGAGGAGGTTGAGAGAGCAAAAGCTTTGCTGAAGGAGAACAATGTCAGACAGGTTCTATGTGCTTTCACGGATGTTAGGGGTTATCTCCAGACTTTCTCAATTCCCGCAAAGGAGTTTCTGGATGGAGATGCTTTTGAAAGCGGAATAGGCTTCGATGGTTCTTCAGTAAGAGGGTTCAGAAGCATAGAAAAGAGCGACATGGTATGGAAGCCAGATGCATCAACTCTGAGGGTAATACCATGGATCGATGATCCGATTCAGAGATCAGCGATAGTTTTCGGAAACATTTACGAGCCCTGGGGTGAGGAGGTTGCTGACTGCGATCCTCGCGGTTATGTTGCAAAGAGGTACGAGGAAAAGCTGAAGTCAGAGGGGATGTCCGCAATTTTCGGCCCGGAAATCGAGTTCTTTGTTTTTGAGGGTGTTGATTTCACCCGACTGAGCTGGGATCTGTGGGTCTCTCCAAATGGCGGGGCGGGAGACAGCTGGGGACCGCCGAGGGTTATGCCGGTAAGTCCTGAACTTCAGAGCGGATACACGATCAGACCAAAGGAGGGCTACTTCAGACCCCCGCCAGAGGATACGACAGTTGAGTACAGAAACGAGCTTGCCTACTACCTTGAAAAGTTCGGCATTGAGGTTGAATACCACCATCATGAAGTTGCCACCGCCGGTCAGGTGGAGCTTAATTTCAGGCCAAAGCAGCTTGTTGATGCTGGAGATGCAGTTCTGATATACAAGTTTGTGGCAAAGAATGTTGCAGCAATGCACGGGCTTTTTGCGACATTCATGCCAAAACCAATTTATCTTGACAATGCAAGCGGGATGCATACGCATCAGAGCCTCTGGAGGGGTGAGCCTTTCAGAGGTGAGGCTCTTTTTGCTGATCCGGATGATGAGTACATGCTAAGTCAGAAGGCGAGATACTACATTGGCGGACTGCTCGAGCATGCAAAAGCTTTAACAGCCATATGTGCCCCGACAGTGAACAGCTACAAACGCCTTGTTCCGGGATTTGAGGCTCCGATATACATCTGCTGGAGTTTGAGGAACAGATCCGCACTGATCAGGGTTCCGATGTATATAAAGAAGCCCTCAGCAATCAGGGTGGAGTACAGAGGGGCTGATCCAAGCTGCAATCCCTATCTTGCAATCACCGCCCAGCTTGCTGCAGGGCTGGATGGCATAAAGAAGAAAATCGATCCCGGTGATCCGCTGCTCGTGGATGTTTACAAGCTGACACCGGCTCAGAAAAGGGAACTGGGTGTTGGCGAGCTTCCGACTACGCTGAGGGATGCGATAGACCATCTCGCAAGTGATGAGCTGATGCATGAGGTTCTCGGCTCCCACATTCTGGATGCATTCATGGAGCTGAAAATTGATGAGTGGAACCAGTACTGCCTTTACATAACCCCCTGGGAGTTCATGAAGTATTTCGACGTTTGATCTCATTTTTTATGCAATGTATTTTTCACCTCATTCACCACTGACGCAATCCGGGAATGGCAGAACAATCAGAGTTTAATGTTATTAATAAATTTATAAATTACTTTTGGATTAATTGGTAAGATGGTTTGAAAAGAACTACAATCTTAGTCTGGATATTTTCGAGAAGCTTAAAAAATTAATTTGCATTTTAAAATTTTTAAAAATTTTCCAAATTTAGATTTTTCGACATTCATCGAGTTATCTTTAGCAAAAGATTTAAATACATAAACCCATAACTATTTTACGGCGGCGGGATAGCTAATGCTGTTCCCCCGCAATAAAAACGCAGGATTTATATAGAAGGAGGGAAAACTGAATGCGGAAGGAGGTTGAGAGGATGAAAAGGTTGTTGAGTTTAGTGGGGATATTGGCTTTACTAGGTTCAATGATCCCAGCGATTGCAGTGGAGTTTAGCAATGTGAGTATAACTTTCGAGGTGAATGGAATTCCAGTTAGGTGCCCGCAAAACGACACATACGTTAACATGACAGTAAGATTTGAATTAAACAGCACTTTTCCTGACACATACACGATATGGGTAGTTCCCCAGCCAATAGTTGAATCCAATTTCAACTTCACCGAAGCAAGTTTGATTGCAGTGTCAAGAGATTCGATAGATCAGACCAACAATGCCACCGTACAAAGAAAAGAGCTTGGATTGTTTGTTGTATACATTAATGAAGGAGAATCGAAGACTTTAACTGGAAATCACAGGTTTGAACTTTTGATAGGGAACGTAAAAACTCCACCAGAGCCTGGAAACTATACATTTGCCCTCGGTCTCAAGGATGCATCCGGTAACATTCAATACGGTGAATCGGCAATTGTTAAAGGAGTATGCCTGACCCCAGTTATTCCTACGGTTCCAGAACCGAGGGTTAAACCGTGCGAATGCGAGTACAAAGTGGAGAACAACACTATAATGAAGGCCGTCCCCGAAGCTTGCTTCAAGCTAGAGGCACCCTATGAGGATGGGATGGTTTTCAAGGGATTCAAGATGTTCGTCGATGGAGAACCATATTTGATAACTGATTATTGGACTGAGTATTCCACTGAATGCTTGCGCGAAGATACTACTACCCGACCAGCAGTCGGTGTATTTTATGATTTTGCTATAGGTACACATGGCTGGACCAGCGAGGGAGACTGGGAATGGGGTCAGCCTTACGACCTGATCGACGTGTGCCCTGGAGTGGTAGCCTCCAATGCATGGGGTCTGAAGACGAAGGCAAACTACACCGCTGGCAATGTTGTATACAACCTAACAAGTCCGCAGCTCGGAGGATGTAATTTCAATGGCACAGTTTTAGTTGGGTTCAGATATTCAGCATACCTCGAAGATGGGGATATGATAGTTGTCGAAGGATGGAACGGTACTGATTGGGTTGAGATTACAACAATTAGCGGGCCAATGAGTGTTTGCAATGGATTATTTACGGGCTCCTTCGACATGAACGCAAGCGGAGAGTGGAAGACATATATACGCTTCAGGTTCGTGGGTGATGGAGATGAATTCACGGACTACGGATTCTATATTCATGATCTCTGGGTTTACTCGGAAGATGAATGTGAAGCCTCCTACTGCGCGGAATTCAAGCCTGAGTACTATTACACAAACTGCCAGTGCCTTGAATATTATGTCGATATCGAGCTTAACGATGAACACGTTGTTAAGGCTGAAGCGATTTACTACGTGAACGACACGCAAACATATGAAAACAGAATGAGCGATGAATTGGTGATTAGGATTGACAACACCCCACCAGCGATAACTGCGCAAGATACACCCGATAGCATCATCTTCTCGATTAGGGATAACATAGTTGGCGTTGAGGCGAACAGCGACAGCGAGCCGATCAAGGTGAAATACAAGGATGTTGGATTTGACTTCAAGAGGTGGCCGATTTACGATACTGGTGATGGTTCATATTATTACTACTACGAGCTCTACGATCCTGAGAAGCAAACGAGATCGGTAGCCGTGCACTTTGACAGACTCGAGCTCGGAAATGATGAGCTCTATATATACGGAGGTTGCTATAATTGCGAGATCTTCTACTACTGGGATTGCGGATATTGGCTATATATTGATTGGAGTAGTGATTACTATTATCCCATATGCGTGAAATCTGCTTGGGTCAGGGTGCCGCTGAACGATTGCGAGATGAACTGTACAGAGCTTGGTGTCTGTGAGAACTGTGACTACAGAGAAGGTTGTGATGACTGTGCCAAAATAGAATTCTATGACAACAGATTTGACTCAGCATTCGGCATAAGCATAGACATGCTCGTGTACGGTACCGGAATAATGGTGCTGAAGAACGGCATGGACATAACCTCGCAGTGCACGATTACGAGCGACGGATTCAATGCAACTGTTGAGGTGCCGGAGAGCTTGCTGAACGTAAACGACGAGATAGTTGTAGTGGCAACGGACAAAGTGGGCAATGCGAACTACTACAGATACATATTTACAGGAGCCCCGCCGACGACACCCACGCCCGGTTCGCCATCTGAACCATGGGAGAATTACGATAGTAATAATGACGGCACCATCGATGACAGCGAGCTGATCCAGGCAATCTTGGACTGGCTCAATGGAACAATCGGGGACGCGGATCTTATAAACGTCATACTGAAGTGGCTTGGCTAAATTTTTAATTTAAAATTTTTTATTTTACAAACAGATGTTTTTATTGATGTTCTTAGCAACGGTAGGTTCAGAATTGTAATTCAGCCAAGAAATTGGATTCTCATTCGGGAAATACTGAATAAATCGTAACAGTAAGTTATGGCGAATGAGGTCTGCATTCGAAAATTGTTCCGAAAAAACTCTAACTTCCTAACAATTACTGCAAGATCCAGGAGACGAATGATTATGCAAGGATCGGTTCAAGGGATGGTATTTCTAAGGAAAAAATTGGTGTAAACAAATCCCTCGCTCTTGTTTCTGAAAAGACCTATCTATTACTAAAAATGAAAAAATTATGGAGGTATTTATGGGATTATGGTATCTGCGATCAGCCATACATAATGGTGCAGTCCGATCTGTGCTCGTAAACTTCAGCTACGACGCAACCAAGATTACTTACGTGAACGGCTCAACTAGTGGGTTATTCAACTTCATGGAGAGCATAACGGGAGTACCCACAGTGAGATATGTAGGGGTTTCAACCACAAATGTTTCCTTAGTAGACGAGACGAAACTTGCAACAGTTGTTTTCAGAGTCAATCCAGACGCATCGGGAACTATAACCTTCAACTGTATAACCGCGAACGTTGACAGGCGAATACAAGGTGTGAGAAATAGCATCATCGATGACAACGAGCTAATCTAGGTAATCTTGAACTGGTTTGATGTGGAGGTTTTGGGATGATAAAAGTTGTAATGAAATGACTTTAAGGCAAAAATCCCTCTTTATTTTCCAGTGAAACTCTGAAAAATTCCGAAATTATCAATTCGACATTCATCGAGTTATCTTTAGCAAAAGATTTAAATACATAAACCCATAACTATTTTACGGCGGCGGGATAGCTAATGCTGTTCCCCCGCGATAAAAACGGAGGATTTATATAGAAGGAGGGAAAACAGAATGCGGAAGGAGGTTGAGAGGATGAGTAAATATAGCTTGGCGGGGTTAATAGTCGTGTTGGCAATATTGACAACTCCAGTAATGGCAGCAGAAGTCTTTATCAAACCCAGCACAACCGCTGTAGCACCGGGAGATGTTTTTTCGGTTAATATCAGCATTCAGGATGGTGCAGTCCGATCTGTGCTCGTAAACTTCAGCTACGACGCAACCAAGATTACTTACGTGAACGGCTCAACTAGTGGGTTATTCAACTTCATGGAGAGCATAACGGGAGTACCCACAGTGAGATATGTAGGGGTTTCAACCACAAATGTTTCCTTAGTAGACGAGACGAAACTTGCAACAGTTGTTTTCAGAGTCAATCCAGACGCATCGGGAACTATAACCTTCAACTGTATAACCGCGAACGTTGACGGTAGTGAGGTTAGTTGTAACGATAGCAGCTCAGTGACTATAACTCCAACAACACCCACGATAACTCCAACAACTCCAACACCAACACCAACACCAACTCCGAACGAGGGACCAATTAGCATCCCAGCTCAGAGAATAGACATGCTTAAGTTATCCGATGACAAAGTGAAGGTTGGAGATGTTCTGACGATTTCTGCTGGGTGGAACTTCTACGATAAGGAGTGGGGAACCAGGAAAATTGCTGTAGTCGCTTGGGCTGATTATAGAGATATAAAAGATCCAGTGACAAATACTATTAACGTAGCAAAGCTATTGGACAAA
>Ga0072500_133988_pt1 | contig 41279 bp, 38 predicted proteins | sample GBScelen77Swater_FD_63803 | JGI IMG/M metagenome (GOLD analysis project Ga0072500, IMG submission 63803) | Hot spring microbial communities from Great Boiling Spring, Nevada - cellulolytic enrichment S 77C v2 (version 2) | ecosystem: Environmental > Aquatic > Thermal springs > Hot (42-90C) ...
CCCCGGGGGCAGAAGCCACCATGGTTTCATCCACCATGGCCTTTCCGTGAGGCCTATTCCCGGACAGGAGGAGATAACCCTCCCGCCGGAGACATGCTCCAGCGGAAGGCCCTCCTATCGGGGAAAAAAATGGGGTTTTTAGGGGGTGAGTTATTGGGGTTTGTGGTATTGTAGTGGGTTTTTGATGTTGTGTGGACATTGTCGTCCGTTGTCTATGCATAGCCCGTTGGCCTTCATTGATCGGCAACTCGGGGGCCTGTATTTTACCCGGCTACCTCTTAAGCCGGCTATGATACCTAGCTATTCTCTCATCAAAGTCGCTCCTAAACCCTAAGGACATCCACGATGCTGTTTCGAGATGTTCTATAAAGAGGATGAAGAAGCTATGTATACCCCTCATATATACAGGCCCGACTACGTTAGAGGGTTCTACTTCTGCTCTACATGCGGGACAGGTTATTATGATGCGGATAAATGCCCTATCTGCGGGACTAAGACAAGAAAGGAAGTAAGAAGAATAACAGAGAAGATAAGCCGAGGGTAAACATAGAAGGTGGTTAAGGTATAAGGTCTGAGGGATGTAATATGGGTAGGTGTGATATCTTTAGCAGGCCCTCAATATGCGAATGCGGATGCCATCTTGAAAAAGGGCTTTAACGATATATATGTATTAGCTCCATCCCAGCAGTGTAGGGTGAGCCTGCTGTGAGGGAGGAGGACATTGTGCGGGCGATACTGGGGAAGAGGAGCGATATTGGGAGGGATGATTTGGAGAGGATGGTTGAGGCGAAGATGAAGGAGTCACCCTTTCTCTCACGCCTTGGGGCGCTTCTGATTATTCTGGAAGAGGAGCGTCTGTCGGAGGAGTTTATGGTGGGCAAGGCTGAGAGCTACGACTACACACCTCTCTCAAGGCTTACCAAAGGTTTGCAGAACGTGAGCGTGGTCGGGAGGGTTTTAGGGGTTAGCAAAGGCAGTAAACACAGCCGTTTACGTTTATCCGACGGAACCGCCTCCGCAGACCTCGTCATATGGGAGGAAAACGCCCCAGCCTTCGAGATAAGCCCGGGCGATGTCGTCGAGGTTAGAAACGCCTATGTAAAGACTGGGAGACGTGCAGGGGAGTTGGTCATTTATGCAGGCCCTAAAACCTCCATTTCGAAAACCAGCCTCAACATGGTTTCGTTAGAGGAGTTGGTCAAGCCTGTTTCGAAAGTCTTATCGGAGAATGGTAAAAGCGTTGATGTCTCGTTTGTTGTGATAGCTGTCTATGCACCACGCGTCGTAGGGGAGGGGCTTAAGCTGTGCGAGGTGTTGGTCACAGACGGTGAGGCGGAGGCTGTGCTCACTGCATGGAATGAGTTGGCTGACGTTTTAAGGGACTGCCCCCGTGGTCAAAGGGTCATCGCCGCACCCGTTACAGTTACGGACGGTGAACTGGCAACCACGCCCTACACCTCGGTAATGAAGACCGAGGTTGATTATGAGGCGGTCGAGAACGCTATGCGGCGCAGCGTGAAAGACCTTGTTTTAAAAGTCTTCGCGGATGGATTTGACGGCTATGCTGTGGCCGGTGACGGCGTTGGTTTGGTTAAGCTGGTGGGACACCCAGCCGACGTTGAATGCATAAAGGTATTATCTGGCTTCAGGGTAAGCCGCCGTGGCGTCCCATTCATATATGTTGTAGAGGCCTCTGGTGTGGAAGGGCCCTGCAACGTAGAGCCTTCGTCAGTAGAAGCGTTGGAAAATTTAGGGGGCAGGGTTGTTGACGGGTTTGTCGACTGCGTTGTCGTTAGGAAGGGTCAAGTAGGCTTTGTGAACACCAAGTATGGGTCTAGGAGGGCTGTGAACCTGTGGCTGCGGGTTGGCGGTAAAATATACAATGGGACAGCTTGGGGTAGGGCGGCGGACGCGTTTGAGGAAATAGGTGAGTCGACGCGGATAAGGGTTGCCTTCCCAGCGGTCAGGAGAACTGTGCAGGGCGATGTTCAACTTAGCATTGATGATTGGTCAGCAATCATAAGTTAAATAGAGAAACGTAAAATTCCTACGGGAGGTTGGAAGCGTTGCTTATCGTGTGCCTTCTTAAAGGGGTTCCCGCGAAGACCACACAGGTTGTCACGGTTTCAGGGGTTTTGAAGAGGGAGGAGATGGAGCTTGTTTTGAATCCGCATGACGTGAAGGTCCTTGAGGCAGCCTACTATGTGAAAAGAACGATGGGCGGTAAGATAGTGGGCATAAGCATGGGGCCTGAGCCGAAGATAGCCCCCATCATGAACGACCTCTACCAACCCGTTGAGGAAAGCCGCTTCGTCCCACACGTATCATATGAGGGGCTTGATGAGAGAATAATCCTAAGCGACAGGAAAATGGCTGGAGCCGATACATGGGCCACGTCCTATACACTGGCCTGCGGAATAAAACGGTACCTGGAAAACCATCACCGGGCAGTGGACATGCTGTTAGAGTCTGTGAAAACCAAGCCAGCACAGGAAGCCTACGCAGATGCCGAGAAGCTGTACAGCGAAAACATGCTTCCCAACTATATTTTCTCCAAGCTACCGACTTTGAGAAATAGCTTGATGGCGAGGTATTTGGCGGGTGAGGTGGGAAAGGAGGAAGTCGTCTCGGAGCTTGAAAGACACAAGCAGGCTTTAAACAAATTCATCATACTTGCTGGGATGAAGACAAGCGACGGCGAGACAGGCAACACCGGCCCCCAGACCGCGGAGGCCTTGAGCCAGATGCTGGGTAGGCTTGTGCCCAGCATAGCTTTTGTCAAAGATTTTGAGATATCGCCCGAGACAGGTCACGTAATCGCTGTTAGAAAAGTTGGCGGCGTAATTCAGAAGCTGCGCACAACCCTGCCCTGCCTACTCACCATCGAAGCACATTACGAGCCAAGGGTGCCCAGCGCCTCATACCAGAAAACCGTGAGGGCGAACAGATATGCAGGAAAGATGAAGAAAACCTTGGTATGGGACGCCGAATACATAGGGGCGGACCCCCAGAAAATCGGTTTCGCAGGCTCCCCAACTATCGTGGGCCCCGGATATGAGATAGGGAAGCCGCCTACTCAGAAGTTCGTGGGCGAGACGCTGGTCTTTAAGAAGGATTTCGAGAAGTTTGAGTGGAACGGCAAAAGCTACGGCCCATTCAAGAGAGGCGATAACGTTAACAACCTGCCCGAGGAGCTCGTGAAAAAGCTGAAGGAGGAACAGGCTGTCGGTGTATTCACTCTCGAAGACCTGTTTGAGGAGGTTTTAGGGGGTTTAAAGGTTGTCGCTAGAGCAGTATAGGGATGTCTGGGCATACTGCGTGAAGGAGGACGACCACATAACACGCCCCAGCCGGGAGATTTTGGCGGCGGCGAGAAAGGTTGCCGACCAGCTTGAACAAGATGTCGTGGCTGTTCTGGTCGGATATGGGCTGAATGGGGCTGTTGATGACGCGATAGCACATGGGGCTGACAAAGTTGTTTACGCTGATGAGCCTTGGCTGAAGAGCTACCAGTGCCTACCCTACACCCGTGTGATATGTGAAATGGTTGAGAAGCTCAAGCCCTACGCATTCCTCTTCGTTGCGGACGAACTCGGCAGAGACCTTTCACCACGAGTAGCCTACCGGTTGAACACAGGGCTCGCCACAGACAACATCAACCTAGCCGTTGAAGACTACTATTACGGCCCCACAAACACAACATACAAGAAAATAATCGCCCAAATAAGGCCTGATTTCGCAACACGTGTCGCTAAAATATACACACCACGCCACAGGCCACAAATAGCCAGCATAAGGCCGGGTAACTTCGACCCCTTGCCCCCGGACCCAACCCGAAGGGGTCAGAAGATAAGGTTCACGCCGCAGCCCCATGAGGAAGATTTTGTAGTCCAAGTGTTGGAGGAAACACCTGTGCCAAAGAGCACGGTGGATTTGGAGGGCGCTCAAGTGGTGGTAAGCCTAGGTTTAGGAATTCTCAGGGACGGAAGGGGCAATCCACGCAACCCTAGGGAGGGCTACGAGCTCGGCTCCAAACTGGTAGAGCTGATTAGGGAAAAACTTGGTGTTAAAGCAGAGCTTGGTGCAACAAGGGCCCTGATATATGCGGAGCTGAAGGAGCTCGAAGGACTGATTACCTCCGAGAGACAGGTGGGGCAGACAGGGAAAACCGTGGCCCCAGAAGTATACATCGCTGTGGGCATAAGCGGCTCAGTCCAGCACCGAGTCGGCATGATAAGGTCTAAAAAAATAGTCGCAATAAACAACGACCCACAGGCCCCGATCTTCCAGCTCGCCCACTACGGGGTAAAGGCAGACCTATACGAAGTACTGCCGAAGATGATCGAATACTTGGAAAAAAGGTGAGGGCTGGTTGGAGAAGTTTGACGTCATAGTTGTGGGTGCAGGGCCGGCTGGGTCGGCTGCCGCCTTAACTCTGGCCAGAGAGGGTTGTGATGTCCTGATGCTGGAGAAGGCACAGCTACCGGGCCAGAGAAATGTCTCAGGCGGGGTTCTTTTCGGCTCTTTCCAAAAAGGCCTCGGCCTCATCGACCTTGTCCCCGACTTTGAGGGGGAAGCACCGGTCGAGCGAAAGATAAACACACATGAGCTATATATCCTGGGTGAGGCAAGACCCCATAACGGTGAAAAATCCTACAGATATCTTAAGCTTGACAAGAAATCGTTCCTCACCAAGCTCGGACTCACAATGCTGAACGCAACGACAGGACATGATTATACGGTGCTTCGAGCACGGTTCGACCGCTGGTTTGCTTCGAGGGCTGTTGAGGAGGGCGCTATGCTGGCAACATCCAAAACAGTTGAGGACCTGTTGTTCAAGGATGGTAAGGTGATTGGTGTCCAGACACCTGATGAAGAGCTCTACGCGGACGTGGTGATTGACGCCGGCGGAGTCACAAGCCTGCTTCCTGAGAAGGCGGGGCTTCGCGGCAAGCTGATGCCTGAGCAGATATACCACGGGGTTAAACACGTATACAAAGTATCCCCAAGCAAGATAGAGGAGTTCTTCACATCCGGGGATGCCTTCAAAACAGTATACGTGCTGGGTGACTTTATGCACGGGATAGTAGGCGGTGGCTTCGTCTACCCTAACAAGGACACGGTCTCCGTCGGCGTTGTCTTCGGGCTTGACTCGGCTTTGAAGGTGTTTTCCAATAACTTTACAGAGGTCGGCAAGCCTGCAGAGATTCTCGACGAGATGGAGGCGCATCCATTTCTAGCCGACCTGTTGGAGAACGCCACGCTTGTTGAGTACTCGGCACACAACATCCCACGCGGCTACAAGGTCCTGCCCGTAAAACCATACGCGCCAGGCTTCCTCGTTGCAGGTGACGCGCTCGGCGTATTCTATAAGATAGGGGCCTTGATAGATGGAATGAGGCCGGCCATAGCTTCTGGGATTCTTGCGGCTAGGGCATACTTAGCAGCACGCCGTAAAGGTGACTTCGGGGAATCCGGCCTCGGCGCATACGCCGATTTCTTGGAGCCTCTTTACCGCCTTGTCAGGAAATCCCGCAGCAACAGCTCACTTCTGGAGAACCGGCTCGCATACAACATCGCCCCAAAGGTTGCTTTCAGCATCGGCTTCTCGAAGGAGAAGACAGTGAAGGCCGGGGTTAACAGGCAAAAAGGCGGGAATGCGCTTCAGCACATACAGAAGCTTACGGGGTTGCTGAACTATCACGAGGACAAGGCCAGGTCCCATATCAAGGTTGACACGCAGGCAGCCTCCACAGACGGGTTGAAAATGTGGATTCCCCTCTGCCCCGTAAACTGCTATACACTATTGACAGATAAAGGAGTTTTCGCCTCATTCAAGGACCTTTACAGGTTCAACTTGGAGAGTCTGAGGCAGTCCATGCCGGAGTCCGAGGCCGTTAAAAAGGCGGCCCAAATTACCTTGGAAGACATAAGGAAGGGTTCTCTGAAGTTCGACCACGTTGCTTGCGTGGCCTGCGGAACATGCGGAGTAATAGGCCCTCTCAACATGGTCAGGTTCGGGCATGAGTGGAATGGACACGGCGTTAGGTTCAGATACGGGTAATATTCTACTCATATTAGCGGACCATAATTACTGTTAAATATGGGTATAAGTAATCAGGACCCATGACATACGCGAATCCAAACGTTTTAACGGACGTCGACTGGGTCCGGCAGAACTTAGGTAAACCGGGTATAGCGATCGTGGAGGTGGACTACGACCCCAAGCTAGCCTATGAACAGGGACACATACCGGGAGCACTCCTGATAGACTGGAGGAAGGACATGAATAAACCAGACGTAAGAGACATCATAGACGCCCGCCAGTTTGAAGAGCTGATGTCGCGGCTCGGCATCTCCAACGATACCCACGTAGTCCTCTACGGCGACTACAACAACTGGTTCGCGACATTCGCCTTCTGGGTTTTCGAGATATACGGGCATCAAAAGGTCCAGCTCCTAAACGGCGGCCGCAAAAAATGGATAGACTCGGGGGGAGAGCTCACAAAGGAGATTCCGTCGGTGAAGCCGGCAACCTACAAGGTCCCGAAAGTAAACTATGAAAACAGAGTGTTTCTCCAAGACCTGCTAAAAATGAAGGTTGCAAACCCAAACCTTGTCTTGGTTGATGTCAGGTCTCCCGCGGAGTTTACGGGTGAGATAACCGCGCCACCCGAGTACCCCAACGAACACGCTCAGCGCGGCGGCCACATCCCTGGAGCAATTAACATCCCGTGGGGTCAGGCGATTCGCGAGGACGGAACCTTCAAGTCAGCAGAGGAACTTAAACAACTTTACACGTCGAAGGGTGTGTCACCGGACAAGGAAGTCATAACATACTGTAGGATTGGTGAGAGGGCCAGCGTTACCTGGTTTGTTTTAAAGCATCTCCTAGGCTACAGAAACGTTAAGGTCTACGACGGGAGCTGGACTGAGTGGGGTAACCTAGTCAACTTCCCCATCGAAAAATAGGGTTGAAGGCCGCAGATGGATGCCTATACCCCGAGGACAGGCTGTATGTCGTTGAGAACGATCTATGGTTTAAACAGCTGTCTGCCGAAAGATTTAGGATTGGAGTAACGCTGCCCTACCTATTTTTTTCTGGTAAGCCAAACAGAGTAACTGTAAGAGGTGTAGGTTCGCTTGTAAGAAAAAACACCTCTCTAGCCCTACTGGTATCCATAAAAATGGAGGGCGCCGTTGTCGCCCCATTTGACTGCGAGGTTAAGATGGTGAACGCGGCGGCGCTTGCCAACCCCGTCCTCGTCGCAGACGACCCCTACGGGGAGGGATGGCTTGCAGAAGTGTCCTCCTCGGATCCTTCCGCCATGGTGGATGCATGTGAGGCCGCCAAAAAATATGAGGAAATAAACCGGGAGCGTGGAGTCGTATGTCTGCAAGCGGTGCCGGACTATGAGATAAAAGTATTTGGCCAGACCTGTGAGAGCATTCTGACACAGATAGGCGACTTTATGAAAGCCTACATGTCCTTTGGGGAGACCCTACATGTCATAACATCAGACCCTGCAACAGAGGTTGACATGATTTCCTGGGCCGAGGACACGGGACAGGGTTTGCTTGAAGTGAGACGTGTTGGGAAAACGCTTCACGTGCTATATAGAAGGCTTGTCTAGGCCCTCCACCACTCAAACATGACATAAACATTAGATTCGTTCTGCGGGACGGAGATCGTGAAATGTTTTCTCACCGATGTCGCCAGCCTGCCCGACCTTATTATCTCAAGGGCAGAGATACGTCCCTTAACACCCTTTACCTGTATGATGAAGGGGGCGTGGTCTAACCCGGGGCCATGTCGGTAGGCGGCAAAGTCGCATCCAAACTTAATGCCTGGAAGAACGACGAAACCCCTTTCTCTTAGGTCGTTGTAAACCCTGTATTTATCCCGAAAGTTTTCGTCGAGAGTTTCGGCGTGCCGCATAAACTCTTCTTCGCTCATCTCACGTCCCTCCCACATAACCCTCAAACGACCCAGCCGCATCAAGTAAAGTGCTTCAACAAGGTCGAGCACTAGAGGGGCGTCTAGTTTCAACTCCCTAGGTTTAGGCACACCGAGTGGTTTGCCGTAGAAGCCTTCAGCGTAGAGCTTAGACCCCTCTTCAACATCCCAGACAACAACGCTGTCCCTGAGAAGCTCTCCAACAGTCGTCATAGTATGACGAAGGAAAGGACCCTCAGTGTTTCAGCGGACTCTTCAGCCTTGTCGGCTATGTCCTCAAACATTTGAACAATCTCCCTCAAAAGCAGAAGCTGGCCCACCTTCATCTCCGACTGGAGGATGATGAGGTCGAGGTTTCTGTAAATCTCGTCAACCTGTCTCTCGGAATCCTCAGTCTCCTTTGTTTTCTGCAAGAAAGTCTCGCTGCTAAGCGTTACCGCAAACAACGCCTCCCTCAGCTTGACAACAGTCTGGAGGACAAATTCCCCAAGCCTAGACACCTCGCTCAAAATATCCTTGTTTATTTTCATACGCGCTTTCCCAAGACTAAGTATCCTGAAGGCAACACCCTCGGCTATGTCGGCAATCTTGTCTATGCCGTTAACCAGCCTAATGAAGTCCTCACGGTTTGTGAGTATAGCCCCGATTTCTGAAACCTCTTTTTCGACAAGCCGTCGCGCCTCCTTCTCAGCCTCATCTGATTTCAGTATTTGGCTGTAAATTTCCTCCAACTTTTTCACGTCCTCGTCCCTGCTTACGGCCTCAAGCATTTGGAGTGTTTTCCTCACTATATCCAAGACCTGTCGAATCTGGTCTTGGACAAGGTTGATAAGCCTTGAACGAATATCCTCGACCCTTTCACGTGCAGCGTACATGCATGGACACCTATGCTAATTAAGTGGTTGATAGTTTTAAATTTATCTATTTGCCTAAGTTGGCCGGTGGCGGTTTGTTGAAGATTGCGGGCGCGGTTCTAGCTTCTGGGCTCGGTAAGAGGTTTGGGGGAGATAAGCTTTCGGTTAATTTTGCTGGAAGGCCGCTTCTGCTCTGGTCGCTGGAATCAATAGAGATGCTTGACTACAGGGCGGTTGTGGTCAGGATGGGTGATGTGAAGGAGAAGCTCGTGCCAGAGAAATTCTCAATCCTCTACAACAGGTTTCCCCAAAAAGGTTTAAGCGCCTCCATACGTCTTGCCGCCTCATGGACACCTTATGATGCTGATGGGCTTGCTGTTTTGTTGGCCGACATGCCTTTTACAAAACCTGTTGTTAAGAAGCTGCTGAAAGTATTCGCGGAAGGCCGTTATGATGCTGTTTCGGCGGGGCTTGACGGCACACCTGTAACGCCGGCCATATTTTCACGCCGCGTGCTTCACCATCTTTACTGGCTGGAGGGTGATGTGGGCGCCCGGATGGTTCTCGCAAAGGTAGATAGACATGTGGTGAACTTTGACCCGAGGCTATTGACCGACATAGACAGGTCTGAGGACCTTGGTAAAGCGGAGAGGGTTTTAAACGAGTTAGGCGGTCTCCAAGACCTCGACTGAGTCTATTTTTCCGTCGCCGTTAAGGTCTAAACCCTGAACGACAGCGCCCCATTTCTCCCTGCCGTCGTATTCCGAAAGCAGTTGCTCCCACCTCTGCGTAAGCGCCACTATGGCTGCCTTCGTCCCGGCAGCCCTTGGCCCCGCCAGCGTTATGACCGTCTTCTGCGGGTTGTAGGGGTTGGGTGTCTTGGCAACAATTCCCACGAACTCGCTGGTGTATGTCTGTCGGGGAGTCACGACTCCAGCCCAGTAGTTGTGTTCGGGGAATTTTATCGGAAGGTTGCTGTTGACCATGGCCGTTATTATATTTGTCCCAGGCCCTCCTAGCAAAACCATGTTCTCCGTGTATAGTTTTTCGGATTTGACGTCTACGTCCAGACGCACCATGAAGTCCGAGGGGATTTCTACGTAGTGGCCGAGGAAGAGTCCGAGCTGAAACCCGTAGTGGCCGTCTGCCGCAACTGAGAGGAAAGGCCCATGGGGATGGGGTGAGCCGACGACAACCAAGCCGTCCAGACGGTTTCCATTTACGTATGGTTTAAGAAAGCTTTCAAGCCTCTCAGGCATCTTCGTCTGCGTAGACATCTTCTTCCACTTCGCCCCCCGTAAAACGAAGGCCAGCCCGCTTGAACGGGCCCTGTACAGAACCGCTGTACCCCCCCTAACCTCTTTTTTCCCGACTGGGACAAGAAAACCGGATTTGACCAACCGCTCCACATGGAATGCGACGGTCTGCTTGCTCAACCCAAGCTTTTTCGCGACATCGGCGGGGTAGGTTGGATTAGCAAAGGCCGAGGCAATTTTAAACCCTTTTTCCGTCGAAAACACATCCGCCGCCTTGGGGTCTGCCAGTAAAACATCCACCAGCCTGTCACGGTAGAGAAGCGTGGCCGTCTTCAAACCAGTTAACCTAATTTTAACCGGTTAATCAACTTTTGAACGGCCTTTATTAACCAGCGTATTCGGTGTATGGGCATGTGCGGCATAGTAGGCTACATAGGCGGGTCGAGGGCTGCACCGATTTTGCTAAGGGCTTTGCGGAGGCTCGAGTACAGGGGATATGACTCCGCGGGATGGGCCACGGTTGAAGACGGCAGGCTTGACGTAAGGAAAGATGCAGGCGTTGTTGATGAAATAGCTCGCCGTCTTGATGTCGAGTCTATGCAGGGCACCTTAGGGGTTGCACACACCCGTTGGGCCACGCATGGCGCCCCCACCCAAGCCAACGCCCACCCACACACAGACTGCGAGAAAACAATAGCCGTGGTGCACAACGGCGTACTGGAAAACTTTCTAGTTCTAAGGAAGGAGCTCGAGGACAGCAACCACGTATTCACTTCAAGGACTGACACCGAGGTCATACCGCACCTAGTTCAATCGTTTCTTGAGGAAGGAGAGTCAATTGAAAAGGCTTTCATCATGGCCTTGAAAAAGGTTGAAGGTACATACGCGGTGGCGATGGTGTCGTCCAGGCATCCCGACGTTTTGCTGGCGGCGAGAAAAGAGGCCCCGTTGATTATCGGGGTAGGCGACGGCTTCAACATGGTTGCATCAGACTTGACGGCTCTGCTCGAGATGACGAAGAAAATGGTCTTCCTCCATGACGGAGACGTAGCTATTTTGACAAGGCATGGTTACAGGATTTTGAGGCTTGAATCAGGGGAGGCCGTCGAAAGGCCTGTAAAAGAGGTTGAGCTGACGATTGAGATGGCGGAGAAACAGGGTCACCCACACTTCACCCTTAAGGAAATTTATGAGCAGGCCGAAACATTGAGGAATTCTCTCCGCCTGCAGATGCAATATGTCGACCTTGTCGCCGAGCTACTTGATAAAGGCCGGGCAATCTTCCTGCTGGGGGCCGGGACATCATACAACGCATGCCTCGCCGCATCTTACCTCTTCTCACACCTTGCACGCTTACCTTCCTACCCAGTTGTTGCCTCGGAGTTCATACCAAACTACGGCGGCTCCTTGGGGGCTGACACAGTAGTCCTTGCTGTCAGCCAGTCAGGTGAGACCGCTGACGTCCTAAACGCGTTAGAGTTCGCACGCATGAGGGCTTGCACAATTCTCGGATTGACGAACACCGTCGGCTCAACCCTAACACGCATTTCCAGGGCCTACATACTGCAGAACAGCGGACCCGAGATAGGTGTCGCGGCCACGAAAACCTTCACATCCCAAGTCCTGGTCCTCGCACAGCTTGCTCTAAGGCTGTCAAGGCTGAGGGGGAAGATTTCACAGTATGAGATGGATGAGTTCAAAGAACATCTAAATCGTATTCCGAAGCTGGTTGAAGAGGTTTTGATGACGGCTGGGCCCCATATCAAGGCTCTCGCGGAAAGGCTGATCAATTCGAAGGCAATTTTCGTCTTGGGGAGGGGTATTTCCACAAGCACTGTTTTCGAGGGTAGGCTTAAGATGATGGAGCTATCATACGTGCCCGTAATCGCGTATCCCGCAGGCGAGAGTAAACACGGCCCCATCAGCGTAATAGAGGACGGAATACCTGTTGTTTTCGCCATCCCACCCGACGAGCATAGGAAGCTTAACATCGGCAGTGTTATGGAGATGAAGGCACGCGGCGCCTACGCAGTCATCTTCGGCGACAGGGAGGACGCGGAGCTTAAGAACCTCGCCGACTTCTACGTTGGTCTTCCGCGAACCCACCCCCTCCTAACACCCATACCCTATGTGATACCCTTCCAGCTCCTGGCATACCATATGGCTGTGCAGAGAGGATACGACCCCGATAGGCCGCGGAACCTCGCAAAATCCGTTACCGTTTTATAAAGCTTATTTTCAGCTGAACCTGACACTAAAACGTGAACTACTGGATTTTCGTTGTTAAGGACCATGTTCAGGACGGGGAAGTTGTGTCCGCTTTGGACATCGCTAAGGAAAGGGTTGAGAAGAGGTTTTGGCTTGTCAGCACACATTACGCGAAAATGAAGGCCTTGTCGGATGCTGGGTCGGCGATTTTCTATGCGACGGGGAGGGGTGGAAGGTTCTTTATAGGTGAAGGAACTTTCTCAACACCTCCCAAGCCGATTAACGTAGAGATTAGCATGTATGCGAAGGGCTACCCTTCGGAGAAGATGACAAACTACATAAGCTTCGACACGGCGCATCTATGGCGGAAATATGTCAAAGTAGAGGACCTTATTGAAAAACTCTCGTTCATCGCCAAGAAAGAGAAATGGTATGCATATTTTAGGGGCAGTCTTAGAAGAATTCCTGAACAGGACTATTACACGATAAAGGAGTCCACGGCGTCTCAGACATAGACGCTTGGAATGCCCAGCTCCCGAGCCAAGGCCGGATCTGTAGCGGCTATGTCTTCGGGCCCTAGGTCGGATACACTGTATTTTCCAACGGCAGAGGTCAGCAACTGTATCTCAACCTTCAAGGTCTCAAGGTAGTTTTTAACACCCAAAACCCCTCCGCTGTATGCGGCGACTACAAACGCGCGCCCCAACCCCGCGGCTGAGCAGCCCAAGCAGAGAACCTTAACAATGTCGCCTCCATCTACAAGCCGCCCAGAACCGATGAAGTCTAGTCTCAGACGTTGTTTGAGCTTCAGTATTTTTCCGAGACATGCTATTAACGGGAGACCGAGGTCCTTCAATGCCGTGACGGGGCTAAGGCCTGTTCCCCCTTCCTTTCCGTCGACCCAGAGAAGGTCAGCCTTCTCCGCTTCACAGAGCTCCGCAACCTTTTCCAAGTCCCTGTAGGGGCCCATCTTCACCCAGACCCTAGCCCGGGGATAGTTGTTATGCATCAGCCTTATCATGCTACGCAGTATTTCGGGGGTGAAGGTTCCCGGAGCCGAGTGCCGTTCATAGAGCTGCTTGACAACCTTGCCTGGGTCGGTGTCGAACGAATACTTCTGGCTCAGACGCAGCGCAGTTTCTCTGTCAACAATCGTCTCACCCCCCAAACCGGGCTTCGCCCCCTGTCCAAGCTTTATCTCGAACCCGACCTTCCCCTCCTCTATGTACGGCGTTATGTCTGGGTCGGAGTAGACCCTGTTCCACAGCTCGTCGTAGGCGTCTTCAACGCTTTGCTGTATGAAGACACCTCCGTAAGGCCCTTTGAGGTTTTCGAGATATGTCATCACCCTCTCCTTAAAACATGGCTGGCTCGGCTTGACGCGTTTAGAGTATCCCCAGACGGTGGCGACGTTCTCCCCCACCCCCATCGGTATCCCCGTCTCCGCAGCGGCCTTCGCAACCGCCAGCGAGACCTTGTTCCAAACAGGCGTAGAACCCATGGAGGCTACTGAGACAGGCATTGTTGAGCGGAAGCCGCCGAAGCTGCACCCGGTCTCTACGTCTGAGAAGATAGGCTCCCTCATCAGCTCCTCCATCTTCTTCAGCCTCAGCGGGGTGTAGAGCGGTGGAATGACCAAAATTTTGTCGAGTGTGTCGTACCTTGGTAGTGCGGTCTGGTATATGGGTGCGCCCAGTAGCGCCTTGCCGAATTCTTCTAGCTCCGTCAGAGGGAAGACGGCGGCACGCCCCCTTGCAGCCCTTGTCGAGACCTCCGCCACGGGGAAATGTTCAGCAAACTTGGCGGCAGACGCAAGCGTGCCAGGCTTTCTGAGGAGTTTTAGAAGTAGCCCCAGCAGCGATGGTGTTTTCACGGCGAGTATACTCCAGGAACCTTTGGATATGGTCTCGCCTCCCAGACAGCCTGTAGGCCGCAGAGGTATCGGGTCAACCGTTCTACGCCTATTCCGAAGCCTGCGGTAGGGCTGATGCCCTCACGGAGCATTTCAAGATACCATCCATACTTGGCTGGGTTTTCACCGCTTTCCCGCAGCCGTGCCAAAACCTTGCTGTACTCGTATTCCCTCTCAGCCCCCGAGGCGGCCTCCCCATACCCTTCTGGAAACATTAGGTCAAAGTCCTTGAGGATGCCGGGTCTATTCGGGTCCTCCCTGTCGTAGAACCCGCGGGCGCCCCTAGGGTAGTCGGTCAGGAAAAAGGGCTCCCCCATTATCCGTGAAAGCTTCTCCTCCTGGGGCCAGGGTATCTCCGCTAAGGGGTTTACGTTTTCACCGTGCTGTCTCAGGATTTCAACTGCTTCTGCGTGGGTTATCCTTTTGAAGGGTGGGTTGAAGCGGGGGAGTTTCCTGCCCAGCTTATCCAGCAGTGGCGCGGCCTCCCTTGCGACAGTGTTGACGGTGTGTGAAAGTAGCTGTTCCGCCGTTGACATAGCTTTGTTGTAGTCGGCATACGCCTCCTCGATATCTATCTGGACAAACTCGACTAAATGTCTGCCCGTAGTGGCCGCCTCCAGAGGTTCAAGCCTTATGTTTGGTGAGAAGAAATAGATCTTGCCGAGAGCGGTTGCCAGCATCTGCTTGTAGAGGATTGCGCTGCTCATTATTTTGTACTCTCTCCCGTAATAGTCTATCGAGACCTGTTTGGCTCCCCTTATGCCGGGGTCAGTCACAGGTCCGATTATTGGTGGCAATAGCTCTAGGAAGCCGTGGTTGTCGAGCCAGTCCCTCACAGCCCTACTGGCTAAAGCCTGCACTTTTAAAACAATTGCCGTTTTCTCCGTCCTCACCGTTTTGTAATACTTCTCCAGCTCTTCAACAGGTACCCTGACCATCATGTTTTTCTTCAGAATACGGCAATATATAGCGTTTTTACATGCTTGACGGTTCTATTCTGTCAATTAGACAATAAAACCGCTAGGCAGTGTTATATTGACGTTGTGAAGGGGTTTTGCCCGCAATCCTTGCTATTTCCTCCCGCAGGTCCTTGGCCAGCGTCAGGAGGTCTTTTAGCTGAGAAACGTCGAGGTCCAACGGCTGTTCCGGCTTTGACCCGCTTTCAGTTGCCTGTGTCTGTGTTGGTGGCTGGGATGTCTTAAGTCTTTCCTCTATGCTTCGTGAGACTGAAGGCTCTTCATGCCTTTATCCACCTCTCTGTTGGTTTTGTATTGTATATTTGGGAAGTATATGTTGAACTGTTTTAAGTATTCACCTAAACCCCTACCCCTAGATACCTATAGAGATACATCATCACATCCCTGGCAGCCCATAGATAACAGGTTGGAGACAGCCGTCTCATCCACCGCTATACCTAAACCAACTCCCGACAGACTCCCTGCCAACACAAAACCTCATACCTCTAAAAACGCTACTACCTCCCCCAAGACAACCACCAAAAAAAGGATAAACATAGACGATAAACCTAACTTAAGTTGACAGTCTCGAGTTTGTGAACAGGAAATGGTGTAGGTGAACGGTGACGCATAGGTGATTTTTTTATTTTAGTATGCAAGCTTACGTAGCATGGGTTGGGTCGTTAATGAGGTTTCTGACGGCTTTGTTTGCGCGGGGTGGTGGGGCGATGTCTGAAGATGGCCTGCCCGCCATTCCTCCCGCAAAAATCTTGGAGTTTGTCGGCGAATTGTTTGGAAAATTTTCATCAGTCAACCATTCCTCCGTAATGAAAAAATGCGATGTGGTCTACCTGCCCGCCCAGGGAGGTGGAAAGGGTCGCTACATAGTAAACCTACTCCACAAAACCTACACAGTTGAGCTGGACCAGCAAACAGTCGTCGACCTAATGACCGGGAAGGAAGCGGAGCCAAAGCTCTCCTACCTCATCCTCAGCTACCTGCTTGGGGAGGGCGGACAGCACGTGGCTGGGGAATGGCAGCCTGTCGAATCCATGTTAAATAACGTCTCCCACAACTACTACCTCCAGAAAACGGTCATTAGGCCCTTGGAGAAAACCTTCGGATACAACCCGGAGCTTTTTGAACAGTCCTGTAAAGCCGTTAAAGGACGGCGTGAGAAACTAGGAGGACTGTCCTACTCATTCAACCTACTTCCAAAAATTCAGACACTGCTACAGCTGTGGCCAGGGAGTGAAGATGAGATGCTTAACCCCCGTCTCGCCGTTGCGGTAAAACCCATTGCTTTGAAGTTTTTAAAACCCACACCTCTACTCTATGGGTTAGAGGTCCTGGCACAATTCTTGGAAAAGGAGGCTAAGAGGAAAAGAGCTAAACCGGGGCCCACTCCTCGTCCTTAAAACCTCTCCTGTAATTCAAGGTCCTCGCGGCGGTGAATAGGAAGGTTGACAGCATGTTTAGGTATGAGACAACTATTTTGTCAACGTTTTCCAACTCTGAGAGCCTGACAACCTCCCTTTCCGCCCTCCTTGAAACAGCTCTGCAGAAATGGAGGAGGCAGGCCTCGGGAGAACCTGTCGGGTAAATAAACCTCTTCAAAGGCGGAAGACCCTGTTCAAGGCCCTTACTCCAGGCCCGCAGCTCATCTAAGCCTTTTACCACTGTGTCCAGTGGACGGTTTCGAACCGCAAGGTAGGAGCCTATGTTGAAAAGACATTCCTGAACCCTTTGGAGATACGCGTATATGTCGGCCTCCTTTATAACAGCCGCAGCGTAGCCTATGAGGGAGTTAAGCTCGTCAACTGTTCCAAAAGCCTCCAGTAGCTGGTGGCTCTTCCGCACCCTACCCTTACCAGGCACATATGTGTATTCGTCGTCCTCATCGAACGTCATACAACCACCCTTTCAAACAACTCGGGGAAACCGATGGCCAGTTCGTCTGGCACTTTACCCTCCGGCCCGGTGATAAACAAAGCATTACTCCCCTTGGTTACCCGACATCCAGTTACTGCGCTGCGGTAAGGTGTGGTAAACGCGGACATCAAAATCATCGTGAGTGACGCGGAAATGCTGTGGGGGTTTGACGTAGGGTGAGTAAGCCGTGCACGCAGGCGAATTCGGCCACACCGCCTATTACCGGTTCAACGGCAACCATGTATGTAGGCTTGCCGCAGGTTAGGTAAAAAGATTTCTAATGTATGTATATCGGTGATCGGATATATCGTCGGGGAAGTGTGGTCTTTGATGGACTTGATGAAAGATGGGGATAGGGTTCTAATAGTGACTGAAAAAAGGAAGAGGTATCTTGTTCAACTGAGGTCTGGGAAAAGATTTCACTGCAGCGAGGGATACATTGAGCTTGACATGCTGGTGGGGAGGCCTTACGGATGCATGGTGATAAGCAACACAGGCTCACGGTGGCATGTTTTCAGGCCGACAATTACCGACCGCATCATGTTTTACCCACGCGTAACACAGATAGTTTACCCCAAAGACATAGGCTACATAGCTGTGGCCACGGGGGTAGGGCCCGGTATGAGGGTCTTGGAGGCCGGAACAGGGACAGGCGTGCTGACAACCTACCTCGCATACCTAGTCAGACCAGACGGCAAGGTCTACAGCTACGACATTAGGCAGGACTATATCGACGCAGTAGAGATGAGGCTTAAACAGCTCGGTCTGTCCGAATACGTCGAGCTATACAACTCGGACATAAGCAAGGGGGTAGCGCAGAAGGAGCTGGACGTAGCGGTCATAGACCTTCCCGAACCGTGGACCGCGGTCAACACATGCTATCAAGCGTTGAGGCCGGGGGCTGTCTGGGCCTCTCTCAGCCCGACGATTGAACAGGTTGTTCAGACATACGAGGCGCTTGAGCAGGCGGGGTTTGCAGACCTATCATGTGTCGAAATATTTGTACGCAACATACGGGTCAAAAGGGGGATGACGAGGCCGGAGTTTATTATGCGTGGGCACACAGCCTACATCGTCACGGCGAGAAAAACCTCCGCCGACTAATGCTTTCTCATCTTGCTCGATATCCCGGATATGGCTTCAGCTATCTGCCTAGCCGCATCCTCAGCATGCTGAAACTGGTACTGCTGGGGATATGTAAGCCTAATTATTTTGAGATAACACATTGCGGCGTTTACTGCAGAAACAACAAACATGCGACCAATTTCTTGGTCATAGGCCACCTCCTCCACACCAGCAACCTCCCGTACACGGCCAAGACCGGCCTCAACATCCCGCAGCCTCCTCTCAACAACATCTTCAGGCCTACATTCGATATAAACAACCAGCTCGGGCTTGATTATGTTAATGCTCTCTGACGGTAGGCCAGGATAGTAGCCGAAAACCGTCTTGATGACTGAGTGTGTGTCAACCACAACGTCTTCAGCCATACCTGCGATACGGGTTGCGGCCATAAGCTGTAGCTTCTGATAATCCCTTAAGCCCAGACTACTCCGCATCTCGTCCCTGTGTTTAATCCCATAGGCACGTGACGCCTCCTCAAACATAAGGTCTCCATAGTTGACCACTGATATCTTAGGCAGAAGTGCTGTGAGCTTCTTTAATGTGGTTGTTTTCCCCGAACCTGGTAAAGCTGTTACGATAGTTTTCACATGTTGACTATGACAAGGATTGCTATATATCTAACCGCCTGGCATCTCCAGTTGGCGCTCCAGCTTCTGCTTCAGCGATAAATATTCGCTCTGCTTCAGCTCGCCTATTTTGTACCTCAGTTCAAGCTTGTTAAGCTCCTTCCTGATTTTGTGATGCTGTTCCATTAAAACCTCTATAACCTTCAACACCGCCGTGTTGTCCTCCTCTATCTGGTTTATGATGTCGTCGGTCAACCCGAGCTCCCTACCGTTGTTTTTAACCCTGTTAAGCCTCTCTTCCACCTGGCTTTTGAAGGCCGGCAGGTCGCCGAGCCTGATGTTAAACGGATTTCTCAGAAACATGAGCTTCGGCCGCAACCTACCAATCTCCCTATCCATCTCAAGCTTCTGTGTAATATACTGCCGGTCCGGAATCTCCCCAATCTCGTGTTTAACACGTAACTTGTCAAGCTGAGCGTTCAAGTTATTGATTTTCTCTTCGATCTTGTTTATTTCAGCCTCACGGCGTTCATTAAGATTCTTAAGCCTTGTCCGGTACTCGTTAAAAAGCTCCTTGAAAACCTCTAAATCCGCCTCCCTTTCAAGGAAGAGATCGATTAACCGAAAATACCATGAATAGACCGAGGACAGTTGGTCCACAAGCCTCTTCTCCTCCACGGCAACATCCTCTGAGGGCGTCGGAGGAGCCGCTTCAGTAGGCTGAGGGGCTTCTGCAACAATCTCCGGTAACTGCTCGGACGGTTGTTCAACCTCCTCAACCGCTGCGGGTTTCGGAGGTTGCGGTGGTGCCTCAAGCGTGTAGCCGCAGTATATGCAGAACTTGCCTTTAATTGTTTGTCTGTGACAATTGGGGCATTCAACTCTTGTGGATGACAAGCTATATCAATGCACTTACATGTCTTATTAAAAGTTTGTTAATCCTTTTTTACGCCTTATTTTAGCGTCAATACGCTGGTAAATAGCCAGATATGTCTTAGAAGCCTATACGAAAGATTCTGTGGATAATATGAGCGTTATTAGGTTTTAAAACGTTTTAAGGAAGGCCAAATAAGTAATTCCGATGTCAGAAAGGAGCGCAGACATTCCTTCAGCACCAATACATCGTTTAATGAAGAGAGCAGGCGCTGTAAGGGTTAGCGAGGACGCGGCCGAGGAGCTGCGACGAGTTTTGGAGGAAGTAGGCAGCCTAATAGCTAAAGAGGCCTCCGAGCTGGCGCAATATGCTGGAAGAAGGACTGTGAAAAAAGAGGACATAGAGAGGGCTACAAAAACCGTCTTGAGAAACATTTTACCGACGTAACTCTGGTTTAGGTTTATATTAACCCAGAACTAGGTCCTCCTAGAGGTTGATGTAAAATGTCTTTGACACCAGGGCAACCAGTTATAATTTTGAAAGAGGGCACTTCGAGGACACAAGGGAGGTCGGCCCAGCGTAACAACATAGCCGCGGCCAAAATAATAGCCGAAATCGTCAAAACAACTTTGGGGCCTAAGGGCATGGACAAACTACTCGTCGACAACATAGGCGACGTCATAGTGACCAACGACGGCGCTACAATACTGGAGAAAATCGATGTAGAACATCCAGCTGCGAAAATGATTATAGAGGTCGCAAAGTCTCAGGACCACGTAGTCGGCGATGGAACTACGACTGCTGTCATACTGGCTGGCGAGCTGCTCAGAAGGGCTGAGGAGCTTATTGAGCAGAAAATCCATGCCAGCACCGTCATATCGGGATATAAGAAGGGAATAAATGCAGCCCTACAGGTTCTTGACGAAAACGCGATAAAGGTTGACCTAAACGACAGAGAGACTTTGAGAAAAGTTATCAAAACATCTCTAGGCAGCAAATCCCTCGGCTTCGCTCTCGACAAGCTCGTCGACGTAGCCATCGATGCAGTTCTCAGCGTAGTCAAAGACTATAACGGAAAGCTGAGGGCCGACAAGGACGACATACAGATAGTCAAGAAGATTGGTAAGAGCTTGGGAGAGACAGAGCTTGTAAAAGGCGTTATAATCGACAAGGAAGTCGTGCATGCGGCCATGCCTAAACGTGTTGAAAACGCACGCATAGCCTTGATAGACAGCCCCTTCGAGATCGAGAAGACAGAGTTTAGTGCAGAGATTAGGATACGTGATCCGTTAAAGATAAAGGAGTTCCTCGACGAGGAGACAAACATTCTTAAAGGCATGGTTGACAAGGTTAAATCTGTCGGAGCCAACGTCGTCTTCTGCCAGAAAGGCATCGACGACGCAGCCCAGTTCTTCCTGGCCAAAGAGGGTATTCTGGCGGTTAGACGGGTTAAGAAAAGCGACATGGAGAAGTTGGCCAAGGCAACCGGTGGAAGGATTGTGACAAACTTTGAAGACCTATCACCCAAAGACCTTGGTAAGGCGGGGCTTGTGGAGGAGAGGAAGGTGGGCGAGGACAGGATGGTTTTCGTAGAAAAATGTGAAAACCCGAAGGCAGTGTCAATACTCTTGAGGGCTGGGCTGGAGAGACAGTTGGACGAGGCCGAAAGAGCCCTTAACGACGCCATAATGAACATGATAGACTTGGTCGACGACCCGCGCATAGTTGCTGGAGGTGGCGCAATAGAGATGGAGATGGCTAGGGTCGTGAGGTTGGGCGCAGGAAAGCTAACCGGTAAGGAGCAGCTCGCCTACATGGCCTTCGCTGACTCACTCGAAGTCATACCCAGGACCTTGGCCGAGAACGCGGGACTCGAGCCCGTCGAGATAATGGCACAGCTACGCCATGCACATGAAAACGGAGGAAAGACGGTGGGTGTAAACCTCGCAGGCGGTGTTGCTGATATGTTGCAATTAGGTGTAATAGAGCCCGCTAAAGTCAAGCAACACGCGCTAAAATCAAGCTTCGAAGCGGCCTCGATGATACTGAGAATCGACGACGTTGTAGCTGCTTCAAAGAAGAAAGAGGAGAAGAAGGAAAAGAGTTCAGAGGGCGAAACACCAGAGTTCTGAGATTTTGGAGAACATTTTTTAATCAAATCCCAACCAACCTTTTTTGTGAATACAAGAAGTGTTTTGGGCATTTTAGTCGGCGTCGGGGTACTTCTCCAAATACTTCTTGGCGAATTAGGGTTTGCTGCTGGTTCCTTAAGGGACCTACATGCAACAATCGGGTTGGCTGGCTTGGCAGTGGTGGCCGGATATGCCTACATGAGCCGAGGCAGTAAAACCATTCTGGCGCTTACTGCCATTGTGTTATTGGTCACGGCGACACAAGCAGTGTTCGGGCTTTCACTATACGGTTTGCTCAACATAGGTATGAACAATGAAGTCCTAGAGATAAACCATAGGAGCACGGCCTATCTCCTGCTGGCACTCGGCATAGCTGTATCCGCTTTAACGGCCGTTTTGAGGAGGAAAAAATAGACACATAAATTCAGGGAAGAACCACATCAATACATGGTATTCCCATTTTCTTCACTGAATGATTTCTCGATAGAGATAGACGAACAGCACGAGGTATTCAGAAAATCTGTCAGAGATTTTGCCGAAAGGGAGCTTGAGCCCCATGTCTCTGAGATTGAAAAAAGCAACACAATCCCCCAGCAACTGCTAAAGAGGGCCGCGGAGCTAGGCTACTTCGGCCTCGGGGTCCCCGAAGAATACGGGGGACAGGGCGCAGATGTGTTAGCAAGCACGATATTCGTCGAAGAGATTTCAAGGGTCTGCCCCGCCTTCACCGTTGCAACACTCGTCCACGAGCTTTTCACATACCCAGTTCTAGTGTATGGAACAGAGGAGCAAAAACGCAAATACATACCGCCGCTTGCGCGGGGTGAGAAATATGCCAGCCACGCAACAACCGAGCCGGGCGCGGGTTCAGATGTGGCAGGTATAGAGACCACAGCGAAAAAACATGATGGGGGATGGGTTATAAACGGAAGAAAATACTTTATCTCGGGCGCCGACAAAGCCGATTACTTCATCGTCTTGGCTAGAACGTCGCCGCCGCCTAGCAGGAAGGAGAGACACAAGGGCCTTACTTTCTTTATCGTGGAAAGGGGGACTGAGGGGTTAAGGGTTGGTGAGAAAATACCTGTCATAGGAATAAGAGGCAGCCACCCGTCTGAAGTTGTGCTGGATAACGTGTATGTACCGGATGAAAACAGGGTGGGACCAGAGGGTATGGGTTTTAAGATAGCCATGGACACCTACGACCACGGCCGTGTGGGGGTGGCCGCCCAAGCCGTTGGGGTTGCACAGGGATGTTTGGAGAAAACACTACAGTACGCCCTACAGAGAAAAGCCTTCGAGCGGCCCCTGATATACTTCCAAGCAGTGCAGTTCCATATCGCCGAGATGTTGACAATGCTGGAGGCGGCTAGGGTGATGGTTTACTGGGCCTCTACGATGATGTCCAAGAACAAGGAGGGCGCGGTAATGTCTGCCTCGATGGCGAAGCTGTTCGCGACTGAGGTTGCTGAGAAGGCGGCGCTTAAGGCCATAACGGTGCATGGTGGGATGGGTGTGGCGGTGGACGGCCTCGTTGAAAGATTTCTCCGCGATAGCCAGATATTTAAGGTCTATGAGGGGGCGAACGACATACAGAAACTCGTAATACTTCGGCAGTTGATGAAAACCGCGTTCGGCATGGATGTCGAATAACCTCTACAGATAACCTTTTTTAATAAAGCCGTTCAATCTGTTTCGATGCGTAGACTCCTAAGGTTGGCGGCGGGGATTTTAACGGCTTTCGCGGTAACTTTCCTACTGTCTTTAGCCGAGCCAATAACACCAATCCCCGCCCAGCCCGCCATCCTAGCAGTCGCCTTAACCGCCGTGTTAGCAGGGCTCTTAACGGGTTCAGGCCTTTTGGCAGCTGTTTCAGCCGTATCCGGGAGTCTTGCCGCATTACTGCTTGCATTATGGTTGGGTGTTGTTCTGTACAATCCCTCCCCAATACCCTCTGACCTTTACATGATCAGACTCATGTTAATCGGGTTGACCGGCCTACTTGCCTCAGGTGTTGGGTATGTTTTGGGCGGCGTGTCGGGTGGGAAGACGGTAGGGGGCAAACCCGCTGAGGTCACTGGGAAAAAAACAGCTAGCGTTGTCCCTGAGGTGGAACAGGTAGCCGAAAGCAGGGTGTGCAAATTCTGTACCAGCGTAATCCCCGCAGAGTCCGTGTATTGTCCGATGTGCGGTACAAAATTGGTTGAGGAGTAAGCGCATGGTGTCCGACAGGACGCTGTCGGTGTTGCAGCTTCTTTCAAGGCCTTTGAGGGAGGCGTTTTTGGAGCGGTTTGGCGAATTCACCGAGCCCCAGCTGGAAGCTATTCCCCGCATATTGAACGGTGATAACCTGTTGCTGATGGCTCCGACCGGGACAGGTAAAACCGAGGCCGCCCTCATACCGCTTCTAAACAGGCTTGTGCTGGAGAACGCCATAGACGGTGTCAGAATAATCTACGTAACCCCGTTGAGGGCTTTAAACAGAGACCTCCTTGAAAGGGTTGAGTGGTGGGCGGGAAGACTTGACATGTCTGTCGGGGTCAGGCACGGCGACACAGCACCCAGAGAGAGACGCACCCAAACACTGGTCCCGCCTACAATCCTCATAACAACACCTGAAACCCTGCAGATAATTCTCACGGCGAGGGTTTTCCGCCAGCACCTACGCAAGGTACTTGCAGTGGTTGTAGACGAGATCCATGAGCTCGCGGGGGACAAGAGGGGTAGCCAGCTATCCCTCGCTTTGGAGAGGCTTGTCGAACTTTCCGGACGGGATTTCCAGAGAATCGGCCTCTCAGCGACGGTAGGCAGCCCCCAAAGGGTAGCCTCATTCCTAACCGGCCCCGGTAGAAACTGCTCCATTGTCAGGGTTCCTGTCTCCCGAATGCTGCAACTAAGGGTTGAGTTCCCAGACCCAGGACCCGAAGACTACGAGCTGGCGGAGAGGCTGTCAGTCTACCCGGAGGTAGGTGCAAGACTCAACCTGATTAAAACACTGGTCGACAGCCATGAATCGACACTCGTTTTCACAAACACAAGGCCTTTAGCGGAAATTCTGACCAACAGATTCAGGGCTTGGGACGAAACGGCACCCATAGGGATACATCACGGAAGCCTCTCAAGGTCCACAAGGGTTGGTGCTGAGCAGGCGTTGAAAACAGGGGGGCTTTCAGGGGTTGTATGCACCTCTTCCCTTGAAATGGGAATAGACGTTGGAAGAATAGAGCTCTGCATACAGTACAACTCCCCCCGCGAGGTCACGAGGCTTGTTCAGAGGGTTGGGCGGAGTGGCCACCATATCAAGGGCGTGGCCAAAGGGGTTGTGCTAGTAACCGACTCAGACGACGCACTGGAAAGCCTTGTGATAACGAGGAGGGCCCTAAACGACATGATTGAAGACGTTGAAATTTTCGAAAATAGCTATGACGTTCTCGCACACCAGCTTGCCGGTGTTTTGATCGAGAGGAAGGAGTTTACGCTTGAGGAAGTGTTGAAAGTGTTTAGGAGGTCGTATTGTTTCAGGAATACCTCTCTCGAAGACCTGCGTAAAACTGCGGCCCACCTCGAGAGGCTTGGAGCCGCCCTACTCACACATGACGGCAAGCTTTCGGTCGGGAAGACAACTGCGCTCTACGACTTCTACTTCAACAACATTTCAATGATACCGGATGAAAAACAATATCTCGTCGTCAATGAAAACACCGGCGAACCCGTTGGAATACTTGATGAAGAGTTTGTTGCGGAGCACGGCGAGCCTGGAACAAGGTTTATCCTGATGGGGAGGGCGTGGGAGATAATTCAGGCGGCGGGTCAGAGGATTTACGTGACGGGGTTGGACAGCCTGGAGGGGGCTGTCCCATCATGGGTTGGGGAGGAAATACCTGTTCCATTCGAGGTTGCGCAGGAAGTTGGGGCGATAAGGAGAAGGTATGCCGAGGCCCTTGCGGCAGGCCGTGAAGAGGAGGTTGTCGAGGCGCTTGCGGAGGAGTATTTGGCCGAGAAACATCTTATCCGTAAGTCCCTACGTGAGGTGAGACAACACCACCAGTTAAACCTGCCAACTCCGTCCGATAAACTAGTCCTACTCGAGGAAACACCCGAGTATGTAGTGCTACATGTCTGTGGCGGATTAAGGGCCAACAGAACAATCTCACGGCTGGTCGCCTACCTTGTATCTGAGATTGTTGGCTCACCGGTTACGGTCCAGCAGGACCCCTACCGGATTGTCTTCAAGGCACGGGAAATGAATGCTGAGCATGTTGTTGAGGTGGTAAGGAAGGTTGTCTCGATGCATGACTTTGAGGCGGTTGTGCGCAGGGCTGTTGAGGCCTCGACACTATTCCGACGGAGACTTGTCCATGTAGCCCGCAAGATGGGTGTTGTTAGTAAGGAGGCAAGCATCCTTGACGTAAGCGCCGTGAAGCTCGCCGAAATGTTGAAGGACACCATCGTTTACGAGGAGGCCTTAAACCACAGCCTCACAGCCGACTACGACCTTGCGACAGCCAAGCAGCTGCTGGACAGAATGGCAATGGATGGCGGGATTGTGTCCATCAGATGTGAAGAACCGACCCCGCTCGCCAAGCTCTCCATTCAAAGATACGCAAGCGACATAGACATGATAGCCGCCGACAGGCTTCAGAGGCTGGTGGTCAACGCTGTTAGAGGTAGGCTCAACAACGAAGCCGTCACCCTTGTCTGCACAACCTGCTGGAACTGGTACAGACATTGCTTGGTTAAGGAGGTTGAGCAGAACCCTGTATGTCAGTCCTGTGGCTCACAGCGGCTGGGTGTGGTGAGGGAGGGGCCTGAACAATTGCTCAACTTGGTGGCGAGGAGAGGAAAGCCCGCAAGCAGGAGTGAGAGAATGCTCAAGCGGTTGCTTACCGAGACAGCTGGGCTGGTGGAGAAATATGGCAAAGCCGCTGTCTTCGCCCTCGCCAGCAAATACTTAACAACAAAGGACGCTGACGAGGTTCTTAAACGTGAGTCAACGCTCGGTGTAAGACTTGTTGAAATAATCATTGACTTTGAGAAGAAGCGTCTTCAGGAGATTTTCCGGTAGCAGGCTCGCCTCTCTGTGGTAGCCCTGTCACCGCTTTGATGAGCTCTTTCTGATCAACCTCCGCCAAAGCCCTCCAGCCCACCGTAAGCACGCCGTCGCCCAAATCATTGAGATACCCCCTCCTCGTATACCTTTCTAAAGCAGCCTCAACTTTCCACTTCGGGAGCTTTGATCCGAGAAGCTCAACCAGCTCGGACTTAGGTGCCTTACCTCCTCTGGAGAACAGGAAAGCAAGGGAGGCTGAGAGTACCGCAAGGTCGTCAATTCTCCAGCCGGCAGCCACGATGTCTGAAAGGCTCATGGGCTCGCTCAAGGTGATAAAATAACGGGCCCTGTCATAGTCCTCCTCATTCTTTCCGTGGTCAGATGTTTCAAACAATATCTTTACCCGAAGCCCTAGAGGCTCAAGCCTGTGGTTTAGACTTTCCACCACCTTTAGATAGTTTTTACCCAGACGTCTGCGTAGTTCGTATCCCCTGACCCCCGGCAGCCTGTGGCTTGTGAAGAGCAGCATCGCCATGGCTGTCGCAAGCTTTTTACGGGCAGTCTGCTGTTCGGGACTAGGTTCAGCCGACAAAACCATCACCCCTAAAGACGGTTACTAGTGAGGCAACAGACCGTCTCTCCTGCTTTTGCTCGAAAGGTTGTAGCCATATCTCGCCTGTCAAGGGGTTTTTAACGAGCTCAGCATAGCCCTCTGTTACAAGAAAAGCAGTGAGGTATGCTCGGGCAACAACCTTATCCTCCCCTTCGGCCTTCAAAAACGCGAGATAGTTTACATAGCCTTCATCGTTTCTGGCCGCAAGCATCTCCCTGTGCAGCTTTTTTAGGTCCTCTTCAACGACCTGCCTCTCCTCAAAGAGGTTTGTGGGGGCGGAAACCACCTCCCCTACCCCCTCTCCTAAGGCCTGGGCGCGGGCTGCCGTCCTCGTCGGTAAGCTCAGAAAATATTCATATCCCTCGGAAACCATTCCGCGGGTGAGCTGTTCAAGTGAGACTATCGGCCTCCAGCAGGAGGCAAAGGCTGACGCAAGCTCTCTGACGTCCGCCGCAACTATCTTCAGGCTAACTAGCTGGCTGTCCACAAACAGTGACGAGGCCCTGTCCTTGAGCCATTTATGCTGTAACGCGATAACAAGCGCAATTCTGTAAAGTGTTTCTGCGTCCAGTACGATTATGTCGAGGTTTTTTGACTTTTCGACTATGCTTCTCAGCCTGTTGAGGAGGGTTTTTACGTCGAGGTTGAACGGGTCCGAGCCCGTCTTCTCAAGGGACTGGCAGAGGGCGATAATCCGCTCCAGCTCCTCCTTCGCTATTCTAACGCTGCTCACTCTGAACAGCCTCAGCCGCCGTAGGCGTTAAAACCGTTGACCTTCCTTTAACGTTCTGCACAACTATAACGTTCATCTCCTCGGTGAAGGGAACTTTTCCAGGTGTTATGACGATGTACTGTACGTCGCCATCCTCCCTAGCCGTAGTGGTTAGGATGTTGATAATTCTCTCACGGTTCAGGGGGTCTAGGTGGACGTCGAACTCGTCCACCGCCCTAAAGGGTGATTTGATATATTTTTGCAGAGCCAGTAGAAAAGCCATTGTTGCTACAATTCTTTCACCACCGCTTTGCGTGTAAGCCGTTAAGAGCTGGGGCTCAACACCTCTAAACCCAACATATATCTCGATAGAAGCCTTATCAACATCGTGCAAATTATGTAACTCGATCTTGCCGACGGCACCAACGTATGAAAGAATTCTCTGGTACTGTGGCTCAACTAGGGAGATAAGCTCACGCAGGAAGCTGCGCCACTTCTCCTTCCTGTATTCGGTCTCCTCCAACGCCTTTCTAGCGTTCTCACTCAGCTGGGCCGCCTTCAACTCCGCCTCCCTAAACTTAGACTCGGCTATGAAGTACATCTCCTCGGCCTGTGGAGTTGGGGTGCCGAGGGCAGCTATCTGCAGTCCAACTGTTTTTATCTCGTCGGACAGCTCCTGAGGCCTCCTGTTAGTCGCAACCCTCTCCCCCTTGGCTGAGGCCTCTGCAACCCTCCTGGAAAGCTCTTTTTCAGCAGCTGCAAGCTCATACCTCAACTCCTTTAGCTCCGCCTCATGCATTTCCTTTCTCTCCTTCTTCCTACCTAAGAGTTCCGAGTCTTTAAGCAACTTGTCCAACTGCTCAGTGAAGGCTGCTTCCGGTGCGCCAGCCCTGTGGCTTTGAAGAATATTCTGGCGAAACTCACTAACTCTCTCGGAGAGGGCACCTATCTCCTGGGTTAGCCTCGAGACCTCCTGTAGGGAAAACGACATCTCCGACTCGATGCGTTCCTTCGACTTTTCCGCCTCCCTCACAAGCGCCCAGTAATACTCCCTCTCAAGCTGGAGCCTCCTCTCCTCCAACTGTTTGAAAAGCGAGAGTTTCTGGTACTCTTCCCGCCAGTAGTCGACAGCGGCCCTTGCATCCTCAAGCGTTTTCCTCAAAACAGCCTCCTCGGCAATGAGTGAGTTCAGCCTCGCCTCCGCGTCCCTTATCCTCTCCCTCAACCCGGCGGCGCCGACGGCCTCCTCAACCATAGCCAGTTTATCCCTGCTATCCCTGGTGACAAACTGCTCTATCATGTTCTGATGCATTATAATTAACATGTTATCCGGTCTTATCCCGATGCGGGTGAGCAGGTTCTCTACCTCGGCCTTTGTCCTGAACCTGTTGTTGACGTAGTGCCAGTAGTCCCCGTTCTTCTTCATAAACCTTGCAACTGTGACGGTGTCCGACTGGATTGATGGAATTGGTCTAGCGCCGTCCACGGGCCTGTTGTCAAAAACCACAGCAACCCTTGAGGCCTCGCTACCCCTCCTGATTAAGTCGCTTAAACGATGCCCCCTCTCTGTATAGGTCTGACCCAGCGCCACGGCAATACCAAGCAATATGGACGACTTACCGGCCCCGTTAGGTCCAACAATAACGTTCAAACCGCGCTGTAGAGGTATCCGGCTGTATTCATGTGACATAAAGTTCTCTAAAATCACCTCCCTGATGTATGGCCGTATGTTTGACCTCTCTGTACCTGACACGTCTCCCCGGCCCGCCAACCACCCCCCAAAATATAAATTCCCACGCCGGTAACAGGGTATTTGTAACCCCACAACATACATGCCGATATCCCCTAGTATTCGTCTTCCAAGTATCTCCCCCACATGCTTTCTTAAGATATATAGATACGATATCCGGCGCTACCTTGGTCATGTCACAGGAGCTGGAGAGAATGGCTGCAAGCAGGGCAAGGGAGGCGGTTAACTACGACATGATGGGCCAAAGGCTTAAAGCAGTCAAATGCTACAGGGAAGCCATCGACATTTTATGGAGGCTTTACAAGCTGTCATCCGAAAACACGATCAAACGTATTTACGCCGATAAGATAAAAGAGTACCAGAACCGGATTCAGGAGCTTTCATCTGAGACGGTAAAGCTCGAGCCTGTCCAGGCTGAAGACAAGGCTTTCAAAGCAAGCCTATACAGCCTGGAGAAGCCAAAGGTGAGCTGGGATGACATAGTTAACATAGAGGAAGCTAAGAAAGCCATTAAGGAGAGCATAGTTTTCCCCACGAAAAGACCTGACCTTTTCCCGCTAGGCTGGCCTAAAGGAATTCTGCTTTTCGGCCCACCGGGCTGTGGAAAAACTCTACTTGCCGCCGCCTCCGCATCAGAGCTTGAAGCAAGGTTTTACTCGGTGGACGCTGCCAACATAATGTCCAAATGGCTTGGGGAATCCGAGAAGAATGTTTCAAAGCTCTTCAACCAGTGTAGGCAAGAGGCTCGAGAGGGACGGCCTGTAATTATCTTCATCGACGAGGTTGACTCGCTTACTGCTGAGAGGTTTATGGAGGTGGGGGGTGAGGCACGTGTGAGAAACCAGCTTATCAAGGAGATGGACGGCATCATGGATAAGGGGAGACGTGACTTTCTCTACGTCATCGCTGCCACAAACAAACCGTGGATGCTGGATGAGCCCTTCATCAGAAGGTTTCAAAAACGGATATATGTTCCACTACCAGACCTCGATGCCCGTCTCAAGCTTTTCGAGATGTACACCTCAGGGCTGAAGCTCGACACAGGAGTAGATCTCCACGAGATGGCCAAGGTTACCGACGGCTACTCAGCCGCCGACATACACGACATATGCATGGAGGCACAGTTAAAGGTTGTGAGCGAGTTCTTCGCCAACGGCGGCGGGGAAAAGGGTGAGCCCCGACATCTAACGCTAGACGACTTCATGGAGATTATGAAGAAAAGAAAACACTCAGTCATGCTCGAAAACTTGAAAAAGCTACTTGACTGGAACTCTAAGTACGGAACTAGCTAGCCTCAGCAAGCTCCAGCTGTATTAACCCCTTCATGTGAAGGTTTTTCAAGGCCGTCGAGACCTCCTCAGGGCTTAGTTTCAGCTTTTCCGCACATTCGTTAAGCTCCAACTCCTCGCCACCCTGGCTCGCAACATAATCGAAAACAATCTTCTCAACATCTGTGAGCTTCGGCGCCTCTGGGAAGGTCTCCCTAACCTTCTCCGCAGCAACCTTCCTAGCCTCCTCCAAAATGAATAGGGCCTCGTCTGATGCCTCGGACACCATCGTCGTATCCGGCTCAACGTAAACATTTGCCTCAGCCACGAAGTCGTTGACCATAACCATAAGGTTATGCAGATGCTCGGATGCCTCCGGGGCGATGTATGTAATTTCAGACATCACGTTTTGTAAAAGCGAGTTCAGCGGACGTATGAGTGTGAGAGCTTCACCGAGCTCCAAAATGCTCTCAAGCCTTATCCTAACCTGCAATAGCACAAGCTGGCTGTGAAGGACGATTCCCGCCAGCTTCCTGATCTCAGCTATCTCAGAGGCGTATATCTTCGCCCTTTCGTCATCCTTTGCCTGCAGTGCCTCCACACATTTCTCAAAGTACTGCCTGCTTCTCTCAGCCATGTCCCTGTATTTGTTGCCCAGCCGTTCAATGTGACCACTTAATGTTGAGATCGCTTTCTCTACACGTAGCCGCAGCTCCTCTGAGAACCCATTCCACCAAAATGGTTCATCATCTCCCTGCCGCACGTCTTCTGCGTCTTTTTTCCCAGCTATCCTGAACAACCCGGCCCAGCTCTTCACCCGCAGGTATTAATCTTAACAACACAGATATTGAACCGTATTCTCAGGCTAATACCGTGCAATAGGGCTATGAGCACCTCATACTGAATATGTCCTCACGCTCATAGTCTGCAACCCAAAGTGTTGTTGAGCCCTGCTTAAGCCTTAGACCTATTAGGACAAAGCCCTCAGGTCTCTCTCTCAACGCAAGCTCAAAAGCCTTTTCTACGTTTTCTGCAGACCACTCCCTCCTTACACGTTTTTCACCAGCCTCCCTTTCGACGGTGTAGCACTGGAGGCACAACATCCTACCACGAAGGACCGTGGTTGTCAGGAGCCTTACCGTGGCCCCGCAGCCCGCGCATGAGACAGGCTTAAGGCCGCATTTTCTACAAACATAGCCGTAGCCCGTTACGTAATGGGCCTCTTCTTTTTCCAACCTTTTACCGCACACTTTACACCCAATGTCCTCTCCTACCTTCTGCAGATGGCCCAGCATCTGATTTTCAACACACGCGTTTGGTTATAAGTTTACATCAGATACATCTATAAGCAGCTTCAAAGCCTATGAGGTGGTTTGGCTGAAACGGTTACCTTAATGGGGCGTAAATTTGAGGGAGACCCTGACTGGCTTATCGGGTATAGAGCTAAGTGGTTTGAACAGTACAGGATACTTCCTCCGGAAACCTCTGAACTCTATATAAGACACTTCATCGCCCCGCAGCTAGATGATGATAGGCTGTTGGATTTAGTAGACGGGTTTGGGCTTCGTAAGATACCCGACGACTTTAAACGGGTTGTAGACGACGTCGAGCACCCAACCGCCGTTTTTGTAGGTAAAAACCTCGCACATCTCTCGCTACCAAGAAAGTATGCAGAAGCGGGTGTTGAGCTTTTAGGCATCAGCAAGGCCGTGAAAAAACATGAGCAATTTTTCAGAGACCTGTTTGGGAAAGCGATAACCTCGCCCTTTGCCGACAAGTACACATTTCTGGCCCACGCCCTCCACAACGCAGGACTTTACATCAGGATACCGCGGGACGTAGAAGTCGAGAAACCCATCAGAATAGTCTATGTTCTTGATAGGGAGAATGAGGCTGTTTACGCAAAGGTTGTGGTGGTCTGCGAGTCGGGGTCGAAGTCCTCGGTTATCGAGGAGTTTCACGGGCTTCCAGGGTCAGGGGGATGTGTCGTAGGGCACCACGCAGACTTGATTTTGGAGAATGACTGCAGTTTAAAGCACTCAATTCTTCAGAACCTAGGCCACGAACACCCATTCACCTCCAACCGCGTTATTCACATCGGCAGGAATTCCGCAGCCACGGCTGTGGGGGCCTTGATTGGAGGTGGTGTCTCTAAGGCAAGGGTGGACAGTGTCTTGTCCGGTGACGGCTCTTCGGTCAATGATTTGGAGATAGTTTTCGGCGACGGGGAGCAGTCGATGGACCTGACCGCTAACCTCCACCATATCGGCTATGGGACATCCGGAAGGGTTGTGGCGAAGGGTGTGGTAAAGGAGAAGGCGAAAACTTTTTTCAAAGGCGTCATAACTATTGAAAAGGCCGCAAAAAACACAAGTGCATACTTGGCTGAACATGCTATGGTAATGAGCCCAGACGCCCGGGCGTACGCAATACCATCGCTCGAGATTCGAACGGATGAGGTGAAGGCAACGCATTCGGCCAGCGTGAGCCAGATAGACCCGGAACAGGTATACTACCTTATGTCAAGGGGGATATCACAGGATGAGGCGAGGAAAATGCTGGCCCTTGGTTTTTTCGAACCCGTTGTCTCGATGGTTGACCTAGACGAGGTCAGATGGGGTATTAGGAGCCTGCTTGAGGGCAAGTGGGGCGGGCCAGTAACAGAGCTTTTCGAAGAGCCGGAAGTAACTGTAACAAGCCTGTTTGGAACTCACTACAAATACAGATATGGAAGATAGGCTTGTGGAGAAATTTCGTGAAATGCTTAAACCCCTTTCCACGGGGCTGGACGATATACCACTCTCTAGGAACGCCGCAGCCGTGGCCGTCCTTTTCAGAAATGGAGCGCACGGCTTAGAGCTGCTTCTCGTAAAACGTGTGACAACACCCAAGGACCCATGGTCTGGTCAAATTTCCTTCCCAGGTGGCAGGTGGCGCCACACTGACAGCAGCCTCGAGGAAACCGCCTTGAGAGAGCTGGAGGAGGAGGCCGGTATACCACGTGAGGCTGTCCGCTATATCTCAGCACTACCCTCCGTGAGTCCACGTAACATGCCGAGTCTAAAGGTTAGACCATACCTGTTCACTGTAGATAAAAACGCAGTGGCTAATCCGGGTACAGAAGTCTGCAAGGTTTTCTGGACACCTTTGACGGGCCTAAAGAGGCGTGTCGTAAAGGTTTACTCCACCTCGGCCGGTTTCCTACACCCGACTCTATGCTATGTTTTCAAGGATGAGGTTGTGTGGGGTATGACGGCCGTCATCCTTCGAAGGCTGACAACCCTACTTCCCCTCTGACTTAGCGAAACTATGTGCTACTTCGGCGAGCCTATCCACGTCCTCGGCCGAGTGCGCCGCGGAAATGAATAGATGCGGGTTGTAGGGAGGGACGAACAGTATGCCGTGTCTGATTAAGTGTTCTGAGAACTTGAGTGTGAGTTTGACATCCTTCGTCCTGTTGGCTGTGTGTATGTCCACAGGCTTTTCCTTTGTGAAATGAATGCAGACGAGGGAGCCTATGCCTGTTATGTAGGCCCCGAGCGGCTCCAGGGCCTCTTCCAGCATTTTCCTAGCCCTCTCGCCAAGCCTGTTCAGCGTTGGGTAAACCTCGCCTTTCTCAAGCTCCTTCATTAAAACATACCCGCACCGTGTAGTCAACGGATTTCCGCTATATGTCCCGCTGTGGAGAACCCTTTCATATGGCCTTGGCCTGCTTCTCTGGTCAAGGACCTCCATCACATCCTTTTTGCCGCAGAAAGCGCCGGCAGGAAAGGGGCCGCCGCCCACGGCTTTTCCCAACACAGTTATGTCCGGGATAACGTTGTAGAGCTGTTGAGCTCCCCCCGGCGACAGCCTAAAACCTGTGATGACCTCGTCGAATATGAGGAGGCAGCCAAGGCTGTCACAAAGTTCCCTCAAGCCCTTGAGGAAGTCGGGTTCGGCGGGGATGAAGCCCCCTGCACCGAGCACAGGCTCCACAACTATGGCGGCCAGCTCGCGCCCTCTGACCCTTTTCTCAACCCCCTCCAAATCGTTGAACGGGAGAAGTATAGTGTTCGCAAGAGTTTCCTCCGGTATCCCAAGGCTGGAGGGCTTGTCCACTGGGTATGAGACCCCAACGGTGAGGTCGTCATAGCCACCGTGCCAGCCGCCCTCCATCTTCCCCACAAGTTTCCGGCCAGTAAAGCCCCGGGCTGTTCTGACGGCGTACATATTGGCCTCGGTGCCACTGTTTGTTGGCCTGACCAACCCAGCCGAGGGAACCATCTTGCATACTTGCTTAGCCCACATAACCTCCCACGGATGGGAATAGCCGAAGTGGGCACCCAGCCTGATCTGCTCAACCGCCGCCTCAACCACAGGCCTATATCCATGGCCCATAAGCAACGCCCCATGCCCCATCCAGAAATCGAGATACCTGTTGCCTGAAACATCCCATACAAACGCTCCCTCCGCCCTCTCCACGTAAATGGGGGAAAACTCAATATACCTTATAGCGTAGGACACACCACCTGGAAGATAGTTGACGGCTTTGCTGAAAATCTTAGAATCCATAAAATTTGATCTGTGTTCCATGTTTAAAAACATGCTCAGGGTACAAATTGGGTATTATTCGAGAGGTTTCGACGTTAAAAAATTTTAATCAAGCTATTAGTCATGGGTATTGGTGCGTGGCTGTTGAAGGGGCTTGTCCTAGCCCTGATGGCGGTCGACTTGGTCATAATCTCATTTATCATATACTTTGCCTACGCCTGAGAATTTCTGTTTAACAATCCATAAATATGTCGAGGGCGGGAAATCTGTAGGATGACCACCGTTACCTCACTCGACCCCAAAACATACTACGATAAGGTGTTGGAGCTTCTGGAGAAGCATCACACAATGTACAGGAGGTCAATTCCCCTAATAGCCAGCGAAAACATCGTCAGCCCAGCGGTCCGGGAGGCGCTGGCAAGCGACTTCGGAAACAGATATGCGGAGGGCTGGCCGGGGGACAGGCTGTACGCGGGATGCAAGTACATAGATGAGGTAGAGTTGATGGCTGTTGAGCTGGGAAAAGCTGTTTTCAACGCCGAGTTCGTGGACGTAAGGCCGATTTCCGGGGTTGTTGCGAACCTCGTCGCCTACTGCACCTTCGCACGACCCGGGGACATGATGGTCGCCTTGCCTATACCCTACGGCGGCCATATAAGCCATGGGAAGGAGAAGTGGGGAGGCACGGCTGGAGTTGTTAGAGGGCTGGACGTAGAGCGCTACGAATTTGACGAGGAAAACTATGAGATAGATTTAGACGCCACATCTAGGAGGCTTAAAAGATTAGAGGCAGAGTCAGGAAGAAGGCCCAAGCTGTTTGTCCTAGGTGCAAGCGTTTTTCTCTTCCCCCACCCTGTTAAGGAAGTCAGACAGCTCGCCGACGAGTATGGTGCATACGTAATGTATGACGCCGCACATGTCGCAGGCCTTATTGCGGGAGGAAAATTCCAAGACCCGTTGAGAGAGGGTGCGGACATAATGACCCTAAGTACCCATAAAACGCTGGCAGGCCCACAACATGGAATGGTTGTGTCATGGCAGAGATACAGCGAAAGGCTTAAGCAGGTCGCCTTCCCCGGGCTTCTCTCAAACCACCACCTCCACGCCGTCGCAGGTGTAGCCATCGCCTTAGCAGAGGCCCTTGCCTTCTACCGCGACTACGCCACCCAAATAATCAAAAACGCAAAGATACTCGGAGAAGCACTCCTCGAGGAGGGCATCGACGTACTTTACGAGTCCCGCGGATTCACCGAGTCCCACACAATCATAGCAGACGTCTCAAAATACATGGATGGCAGAACTGCGGAAGAAAAGCTGGAGGCCTCGGGCATAATCCTAAACCGGAACCTAATACCGAAGGACTACCGGCTCAAAACAGACCACAGGAGGCCGAGCGGAATTAGGATGGGGTCGCAGGAGGTCACTAGGCTTGGCATGGGCGAGTCTGAGATGAGGCAGATTGCCGAGTTCATTGCCGACGTAGTGGTGAGAGGGAAGGAGCCCAAGGCGGTCGCTGAAGAGGTGGCCGAGTTTAGACAAAACTACAGAAAAGTGCGTTACTGCTTCGAGTCAGCAACTGGGGCATATGACTACATCAGGATAAGGTGAGCTGGTTTGGAAGACGGATATGTGGTTGTCTGCGAGAACCTTAAAAAAGTATACAAGATGAAAAACGTGGTAACATACGCCTTAAACGGCCTCTCCCTGCGTGTTAGGAGGGGTGAGATGCTGTCCATCGTCGGGCCAAGCGGCAGCGGCAAGTCGACTCTCCTAAACATGCTGGGGGCGCTGGACAGGCCTACCGAGGGCAGGGTGTTGATAGACGGCGTAGACATAACAAGCCTCGACGACGACGCCCGCGCTGAATTCAGAAACAAGAAGCTGGGCTTCATTTTCCAGTCCTACAACTTGATTAACAGACTCAACGTCTTGGCCAATGTCGAGCTACCTCTAACACTTCGCGGCGTCCCACCCTCAAAGAGACGGGAGATGGCTTTAAGCATGCTACGCGAGGTTGGTCTCGAGGATAAGGCCTACAACAAGCCGCTGGAGCTGAGCGGAGGACAACAGCAGCGTGTTGCAATCGCACGGGCCCTAGTGGCAGAACCAAGCCTCATACTCGCAGACGAACCAACAGGAAACCTTGACTCAAAGTCTGGGGCCGTCGTAGTCGAAATACTCCGTAGACTGAGCAGGAAGGGTAACACGGTTGTGGTTGTGACGCACAACATGGAGGTTGCTGCGGCGGGCGACAGAATAGTATACATTAGGGACGGCAGGATTGAGAAGGAAGAGGTTTTGACCGTTTCTGCGTGAGTAGCTATGTTGTCGCGGATTTTCTTGCCTGTTCTGTTGCTGGCAATTGTTTTACCGCCCCTCATCCCTACTTCGTCGGGAGAACGTCTCGTCGTTGTTGATGCTGTCTGGGGGGCCTCCTCAAACCCTGAAAAAGCCATACCGGGTGATAAGAACATACAGCTAAGCCTTGTGGTGGCGAACATAGGGAACAAGCCCATATGCTCGCTGGAGGCTGAACTCCAGCCACCGTACCCCGGGACCTCTCTTCCCGTTGAAAACTGGGATGGGTCAAAACAAATTAGGGCCTACGTGATGCAGCAGATTCCAGCAGGTAGCACGGCCTCTCTACCATTCAGGTTAAACGTTCTCGGCGACGCAGTGCCGGGCCGCTACCCCGTATCAGTACGGTTATCATACCGTGAATGCACGTCGACACAGGACATCTTGCCTACAGCTCAGACAACAACCAGCACCACCATCCAAGTATGGGCCCCTCCCACCATAGGCTTCATAGACGCTAGGTGGTTCGTAGACGGTCTTGAAAGACCAGTTGGACCGGGCTCAGGTGTTGCCGTTCTAAAAATCTCCCTCGAGGCGCCGACAGATATGTCGATAAGCAACGTCGAGGGTATTTTGCTGCCACCCGCGGGCTTTCGCCCCGGAGAGAGCCTGTCATCAGTTTACCTCGGGTTCGTTTCGGCCGGCGGCACCTTCACCCTGAGCTACCCATTACTAGTTTCTGACGAGACGAATCCGGGGACATATGATTTCGAACTAATGCTGAGATTCCGGAACAAGTACGGTACCCACATCACCAACAGAGTAAGGTTTCCCGTGAAGGTTTCAGGCGTTGAGGAACTCGTCTTAGAGTCGCCTGTTCAGACGGTGTCGAAGGGAAGTTTAGGCTACCTTCTTGTGAAGGTCCGCAACACCGGGACTGCGCCCGCCTATAACATCAACCTCGACGTCAGGCCTGAAAAGGCTGGAATACAGCTACTCGAGACCTCGCTTGAACTAGGGCTCCTTTCGCCGGGGAAAGAGGTTGAAGCAAGGCTTCCCATTTATGTCGAAAGGAATGCTGAAACAGGATTTTACACGATGTCGGCGACGCTAAGCTACCGCGACGGTCTTAGCAACCCCCGAAGCAAACAGTTCAAGGCGGCGGTGAACGTGGCCGATGAGATCAGGCCGGGGCTGGCGATGGATGCGAGCAGAAAATATGTCGATGCATCGGCTGAAACACCTTTGGAGCTAAGCATTACAAACAGAAACCCGTACCCCATATCCGACGTGAAAATAACGCTATCAACAACATCCCCTCAGATTTCAATACTTGAAGGGCCAACCTCAATAAACCTCAAAACCCTCGGCACAGGAGAAACTTACAAAATCAAGCTTACCGTTCTGGCTTCCTCGGCGGCGGCGGACAGCATTTCGGTGATAAAAACTTCTGTCGAGTACACGGACAAGACTTCGGCTAGAGTTGTCGAGAACTTTGATATACAGCTAGCCGTCAGGGCGGACCTTGACATCCGGTTTAAGGGGCTGAGGCTCTACCCAACGAAAGTTAAGCCCGGCCAGGTTGTAGACTTGGCCGGGGACGTGGTGAACTTTGGGACAGGAGTAGCCCGGTCTGTCTCCGTTGAAGTCACCGGCGACCCACCCCTAAACCCCTTCGGCGACACCACATACTTCCTCGGGCTAGTCAACCCTTCACAGGTCTCTGCGTTCACATTAAACTTTCAGGTGGCGGAGGACGCTAAACCGGGTAGGTACTATTTCAAGGTGAAAGCAATCTACAAAAACGGATTCGGAGAGTCCTTCACAAGAGAGGAGGTCTTAAGCTATGAGGTACTCCCTTCTGAAAACGTTTCGACAAACACGGTCAAGACCACGGCGGGGGTGGCTCAGGGTTCAGTGTTCCAAAGCATCACACCATATTTGGTGGTAGCCATTTTCACTGTACTGGCTGTCGCAGTAATAATAAGGAGGAAAAAAGCTCGTTGAAAACACTTGACTACTTTCTCTATGCATGGTCGGCCCTCAAAGACAGACGGCTGAGGACAATTCTCACAATCCTCGGTATTGTCGTCGGCCCCGCGCTCGTCACAGCCCTCAACGCGACGACTGCAGGCCTCTCCCAGTCAATCCTCTCAAACCTACAGGTTTTCGGGGCCGACATGGTGTTAGTCCAGCGTGTTGGTGAGTTCAACTTTGACGACAGTGTCGTCAAGCAGTTAGAGGCCATCGAGGGTGTTAGGGTTGTCTACCCCTACTACCTAATCGCATCAGGCGAGCTTAAGACCCGGGGCAAGTCCTTCGCTATGGACCCCACCCGGACCTACACGCTTCTCGCAATAAACATTGAAGACTTGGAAAACCTCTTTCCGAACATCAGGGTTAAGGCGGGTCAGGTGATCAAAGGCCAGACGTATGCTGTTGTGGGCTACAGTGGCTGGAACCCACGCGACCCCGACATCCCTCCACTAGATCTGGGCTCCATCTTCACAGCCATAGTGAACACCGGTTCATCGGTCTCCACCCGCTCTTTTCAAATTTCCGCGATACTGGACAGATACGGCCAGGCCCTCTTCCTGAACCCCGACAACCAGATATTCATCTCCCTAGAGGCTGGGCGGCTTCTGACGGGGCGTAAAAGCTACAGTGGAGCGTTTATACGGCTTACTGAGCCAGGCTACAGCGACAGCGTTGTCACAGCGATAGAGGAGAAATATAGAGGCGACGTAAGGGTTTTCTCGATAACCGCCATCGCGGCAACAGTGCAACAGATAATCAACACGCTTAACGTATTCCTTGTTTCGGTCGCATCCATGAGCCTCCTCGTAGCCTTCCTCGGAATTATGACCACCATGTTCACGTCCGTGACAGAACGTGTTCGTGAGATTGGGTTGGTTAAAGCCCTCGGCTTTAAAACAAGAGACGTTCTCATCTCCTTCCTAATGGAGGCGGTGATAATTGGGCTGATTGGCGGCTTTGCAGGAGCTGGGGTCGGAGCTGTTGCAGCATATTTTCTCGTCATGCTATTTTCAGGACCTCCACCTGAAGCAAGACCAGGCTCCTTTGTAACAGGCGGTGGTGGAGGGTTTTCGTCTATAACGCCCGTGATAACGCCCGAACTTCTGTTAACCAGCATACTCCTAGCTGTTGCAGTGGGCTCTCTCGCCGGCCTAATACCGGCATATCGCGCCTCCAAACTGGCTCCTATAGTGGCGCTTCGACGGGAGTAGGGGTTTTTCATCACCTACGGAGAGGTGATGGTGAT
>Ga0072500_161205_pt2 | contig 41199 bp, 39 predicted proteins | sample GBScelen77Swater_FD_63803 | JGI IMG/M metagenome (GOLD analysis project Ga0072500, IMG submission 63803) | Hot spring microbial communities from Great Boiling Spring, Nevada - cellulolytic enrichment S 77C v2 (version 2) | ecosystem: Environmental > Aquatic > Thermal springs > Hot (42-90C) ...
GGCAAGTAGCCATGGAATGAAAAGTAGAATTATCTACGTTTTACTCTTTTTCTTTAGCACGCTATCTTACTTAACTGAAGTTTATTCCTATCCAATGATCTCTCCTATAATTGGTTTTATAAACCGTATTTTCTTACCTGTGCTTGAGCTCAAGAGTCAGGTCTCTCATAAAGTCAGAGATTTGGCAAATGCGTATGTCTTTTTAATTAATGTGCAAAGGGAGAACAAAAGGCTTTTGGAAGAAATTAACCGATTGAACTTAAAAGTTAGTGAGCTTGAAACATGCAAAAGAGAGCTAAATCAAATAAAAAAGCTGGAGGGATTTTATAAGGAACCAGACTACTTAATAGCAAGCGTGACTGCTTATGATCCATCTGGCAGGGATACGTTTATTATTTTAGACAAGGGTAAAAAGGATGGGATTGAAGAGGGCTTTGTGGTAGTAAATAGAAACATATTCGTGGGCATAGTAGATCAGGTATACCTGAGTAGTTCAAGAGTGAGAACGGTATGGTCTGATGCTATGTCTGTAAGCGTGGTAGTGGAGGGTAAGAACTATATATACAAAGGAGGTTTTCCTACTGGTAGGCTCTTACATGTATTACAAGAAGATGATATTAAGGAAGGGGTTAGAGTTTTGCTTAGAAGTCCCCATTTTCCTTCCCTTGAAATAGGCAAAGTGTATGGACCACCTTCCCTTGAGGAGCAGTTTTTTAAAAAGGTGGAAGTAAAGCCAGAAGCCGACGTTAGAAGGATGGAGTTCGTTGTTATTTTAAGGAGGAGGATTTGAGTTTCTATCTGGTTTTGCTCTTGATCTTAGCACTTCAGAGCTCAGTTTTGGTTGGAATTTTTAAAAGTTACCTTTTTGTTCCTGATCTGCTGTTATGTTTTCTCTTCCTTTCAAACCTCAAAGGCCAGATAGGTTACGGCAGGGGGTTTTTAGGAGCTCTGCTTTTGGATTTACTTCAAGGTTCCTTAGGATGGCATATGTCTGGTAAGTTGTTAGCGCTCATGATTTTGGACGTTGCAAAAAAGGTTTTTTACGTAAAACTGATCTCAACGCTGGTTATGTTTTATGCAGTCATAGCCACGATTGAACACGCATACAGGTATATTTTATTTAGAACTAAGTATTACTATCCTCTGGACTTTTATGCTCTAATTGGTTTTTTAATTGAACTGTTTATAGTTTACTTCTTTGGAAAAAAAGTGTTGAAAGGTAGCAATGAAGCGTAGGAATTTTATACTTTTTTTTGTATTATCTTTTGTTCTATACTTGATTTTGGTTTTCAGGCTGTTTTATCTTCAAGTTCTGAAAAGAAACTACTACAAAGACCTATCTAAGAGAAACTACATCAGGCGTAGGATAATATATTCCCAAAGGGGGGACATATTAGACAGGCACTATAAAAAGCTTGCCTATGATGTGCCAGAGTATGCAATCTTTTTAGACCCTAAGATAATACAGGAAAAGGAGGTGGTGGAAAAGACCTTGAAAAATCTAAGAGAAATTTTTGGTATAGAGATATCCACCCAATCACTATTAGACAAATACAACAGTATAGAACCTATACTTATCAAAAAGCTCACAGATCAATCAGAAATAGATGCATTTTACAACAACAGCTACCGCTTACCTGGAGTGTTTATAAACACGATCCCAAAAAGATTTTATCCTATGGGGGAGGAATGTGCTCACATCATAGGCTATGTGGGTTACCCCACGGAAAAGCATTTGGAAGTATATAAAGATAGAATATCTTATCAAAGCTTGGTAGGAAGGCAAGGGTTAGAGAAAGCGCTGGAAGAATTTCTGCAGGGGGCAGTGGGAGCAGAGGAGCTTATAGTGAATGCGGTAGGGAAAGTGGTAGGTGTATACAAGCAGACAAATCCCAAAAGAGGCAACACAGTGGTTTTGACAGTGGATAGCAGAATTCAAAAGATTGCCTACGAAGTTTTTAAGGATTCAGGGCACAAAGCTGGGGCTATCTTGATAATGAAGGCAGATAGTGGAGAGGTGCTTGCTTTGGTCAGCTATCCTTCTTATGACCCAAACAAGATATACGAGATGTGGGAGGAGTATCAAAAGGATCCTTTAAATCCTCTTTTCAATAGAACCCTTCAGGCCTACTACCCACCCGGATCTGTAATAAAGGTCGGATTGGCTGTGGGTCTTCTCCAGCAGGGTGTTAGTATTAAAGAAGGGGTAGTTTGTAAAGGATCTTTTCCATTGGGTAATAGGGTTTTCTACTGCTGGAAAAGAGATGGGCATGGGTGGGTAAATCTAAAGACCGCCATAAGGGATTCTTGCGACGTGTATTTTTACCACTACTGTTATTACAAGCTAGGTCCCAGAAAGATGGAGAGTATTCTAAGGCAGTTTTCCTTTGGAGAGTCTGTTCCCTTTGAGCTTTCTAATTCCAGCGGAATATTGCCAAATCCAGAGTGGAAAAGAAAAAACAAAAAGGAACCATGGTATGGCGGCGATACGGTAAATATGTCCATAGGACAAGGGTACATAAAAGCTACTCTACTTCAGCAGTGTTTAATGGTAATGGGGATAGTTAACGACGGAGTCATCTACAAACCCACACTCGTTAAAGAAGTGAGGGATCCTAATGGAAGGGTAATATGGAAGAACAAAAAAGTAGTTTATAAAGTTGTCAAAGCTCCGCCGGAGTATTTCGCTTTTGTTAGAGAAGCTATGAGGGATGTGGTAAGGTCTGGTACTGGAGTGCTAGCTAACTCTCCAATGGCAGAAATAGCTGGGAAAACTGGAACAGCTCAAATAGCAGCAATCAGCGCAAGAAGAAAAACACTACCCTATCGCCTTAGAGACCATGCTTGGTTTGTGGGGTTCTATCCTTACAGAAACCCACATTTCATCATCGGAGTTTTGATAGAACACGGTGGCTCAGGTGGCGGTGTAGCTGCACCTATAGCCAGAAGAATAATAGAGAGAATTCAAATGGAGGGTATTCACAAGGAGCTCACTTAGATTAAATTTTTTTGCATGCTTAAGAGCTCGGTTGATCACAAGGCTATCCAGTTTGAATTTGCAAAAAAAGCCTTTCTTTCCTTTATTGAGGAGAGAAGGCACATCATACCATATCTGCGTCCAGAAAAAACTCCTGTGCTCTGCATGGACCTAAACGGAATAAAGCGTAGATACATTGAGCTAAGGTATCATTTTTCCAACTTTAATATTTACTACGCAGTTAAAGCAAATGACCACGAGAGAATAATAAGGTCCCTTGCGGAGTTAGGTTCTCACTTTGAAGTTGCCTCTAAACAAGAGCTGAGTAAGGTGCTTCAATCTGGAGTTAGTCCAAACAGGATAATATCCAGCAACCCAGTTAAACCTTTTGACTTTATAGAGTATTGTCAACAAGTAGGAATGGATAGATTTGCAGTTGATTCTTATACGGAGATAGATAAGATAGCAAAGGTAATGAAGAGGGCGAGAGTATATGTAAGAGTGGTTGTTCCAAATGAAGGAAGTGATTGGCCACTTTCTAAGAAATTTGGTGTAGATTTGAATACCGCTATAGACTTGTTGGAGTATTCCAGAGAAAAAAATCTCATACCCTATGGTATTACTTTTCACGTGGGATCTCAGTGCAACAACTTTAGAAATTGGTTCATAGGTATAAGGACTGCTGCTGAACTATGGGAGAGAGCAAGAAGTAGGGGCCTTAAGCTTCAAATGCTAAACATCGGCGGTGGAATACCTGTGAAATACAGTTACGAGGCACTAAGTATAGAAGATATTGCTTATTATGTGAAAGGCTTAATGCAAAAATTTTTCCCTATTTTACCCCACGAACTCCAGATAGAACCCGGGCGCGGTATAGTGGGCGATCAGGGAATAATGGTATGCAGGGTTATAGGTAAAGGGAAAAGGGGGGAGGATAACTGGTTTTATATAGATACTGGCGTTTTTAACGGCTTAGCTGAAGCCTTAGGTGGCATTAGATATGCCTTTTACATAGACAGAGAGGGTGAGCTAAAAGAGTGGACCATCGGAGGAGTGTCCTGTGATAGTATGGACGTGGTGGCAAGAAATGTCGCCCTGCCAGAACCAGAGGTGGGAGATTACCTATACATACTCTCTGCAGGTGCCTACACTACTGTATATGCTGCCCCCTTTAACGGCTTCCCCATCCCAGAAGTTATATTTCCTTAAACTCAATTTTGAGAATACCCCGTTCTTTTAATGGCTCCACCACTATTATCCTTTTCAAAAAGCTCTTCAGCTCATCAGGGACTGCAAGAATGTTGCTCTCGCTGACGTATGGCAAGTTTAGTATTACTAGTGTTCCCATTTCCATAATCTTAATGATTTGATCTACTTCTTTCTTATCAAAAAACTCTCTAAAGCCTAAGCATAGAATATCGGGATTTATTAAGACCACATCTCTTAAACCTTCTTCCAAACTTTCCACGTCTATGCCTATTTCTCTCTGTATGGCTAAGGAAATGCCGTGCTTTAGCAGGTAGTTGAGGGGTTTTTCTAATACAAAAACAACTTTCGTAAAGTTAAAGCATACATACTGCAATAAGGAATATGAAAAAGTGCTTACCTTTATAGAACTTTTGCCTGTTACAATCACCAAACATGAAGTTAAATCTTCAAAAATCCTGTTTACTTCTTTAATTACGTTCTGGTAGTTCTCACATAAATCCTCCAACTTTGGTATGTCGAAAGGTGTCTTAACGATTGATATTACATAACTGCCCCTTTGTGTCACATAAACTACTCTAAACCTGCCTACTTTATGCAAACTGAAGGAAAAGGATCCTTCTTTCCCCAAATGGCTAATGGGAGTAGATGAATAACTTCTAAGTGCAATAAGCGTATCTCTGACATCCTCATTCGTAAGCACAACATCAAGACATTTAACCAATCTACCGTTTTTTCTTTCCAGAGGAAAAGTATTGGGTGCCAAAAATACTTCAGAAATCTCATCTGAGCTACTAAGATAACTTATAATTTGCGGTGCATAATTCATTGTTGATTATTTATAATAACACAACTGTATATGCAAAGGTCCGCTGGAGTTTTACTACATCCTATTTCCCTTCCTTCCCCTTTTTGCATAGGAGATTTGGGAAGACAGGCGTATCTTTTTGTAGATTTTCTCTCTGAAAGCAACCAAAGTCTTTGGCAGGTATTGCCTCTTAACCCAACCTTTGAAGAATTTGGAAATTCTCCCTACTTTTCTACATCTTTGTTCGCGGGCAACCCTGTTTTGATAAGCCCAGAACTTTTGCGTGAAGATGATTTGATCTCTTCAAAGAGTTTGGAAAAATTCAGAGAAAACCCTACTTCTAAAGTGGATTACCCTAAGGCATACTTCCTTAAAGAAGTGCTTTTGGAGGAAGCGTTTAAAAACTTTTCCGAATCCAGAGACTTCTATTTCTTTGAGGAAGAAAATTCCTTCTGGCTTGAAGACTACGCAGTATTTTCTGCCCTTAGAAAGAAAAACGCAAATTCTTGGGATAAATGGATAGACCTAAAACCCGATCCTTTAGAAATCAAAAAAGAGAAGTTTAAGCAGTATATATTTTTCAGACAATGGCTTAAGCTCAAAGAATATGCCAATAGAAAAGGAATAAAGATCGTAGGTGACCTTCCTATATACCCTGCCTTTGACAGCGCGGACGTATGGGCTAACAAACACCTGTTTAGGTTTGACGTTGTAGCAGGCGTGCCACCAGATTACTTTAGCCTTGAAGGCCAGCTTTGGGGAAGCCCAGTCTATAACTGGGATGCATTAAAGGAAGAGAACTTTCAATGGTGGATAAAGAGGATAGAACACTCTTTAAGGCTTTACGATATTTTGCGTATTGATCATTTCAGAGGGTTAATATCCTATTACACCGTACCTAAGGGAGAGAAAACTGCAAAGTATGGAAAATGGGAGAGGGCTTACCCAGAGGAATTTTTCAGCCTTTTAAAGGAACGTTTTCCAGACTTTCCTTTTATAGCGGAAGACTTAGGCACTATAGACAGGGAAGTGGAAGAAATAAGAGATAAGTTTGGTTTTCCATCAATGAGAGTTCTTGCTTTTGCTTTCTTTGAACCTTACAGCTCACATCTTCCACATAACTATACACAAAACTGCGTAGTTTATACCACCACACACGATAACTTGCCCCTTAAGGACTGGTTTGAATATGAGCTTACGGAGGAAGATAGAGAAAGACTTTATAAGTATATTGGTAAGAAAGTAGAAAAAGAAAAGGTAAGCGCAGAGCTTATTAGGCTTTCCTACATGTCCGTTGCAAACTACTGCATAGTACCCATGCAAGACCTTTTGAACCTTGGAAAAGAATCAAGAATGAACAGACCAGGCACTTCCAAGGGCAATTGGGAGTGGAGGATGATTGCTTTACCCCAAGCGGAGCTAAACCTTTGGCTTTCTGAACTGACGGATATTTACCAAAGGTTCAACACTTGAGAGCTCCAAAGAGCACATCGTTTAAATACTCTAGTTTCTTTTCCACTTCCTGTTGGCTATCTCCCACTACATTTACATGTCCCATTTTCCTTCTGTACTTTTTTTCCTTTCCATACCAGTAAAGCTTTGTTCCCTCTACAGAAAGTATCCTCTTGATGTCTATTTCTTCGTAGGACTTACCTATTATATTTACCATGCCAGAAGGGCTTTTTAGCCTTGTGGAGCCAAGAGGCAAACCACAGATTGCTCTTACAAGGTTTTCAAACTGAGATGTATAAGAGCCATCCAAAGTCCAATGTCCCGTGTTATGGGTCCTTGGAGCTATCTCATTTATCAGTATTCGCCCATCCTTTGTATGGAAAAACTCAATACACAAAAGCCCTACTATGTTTAACTCTTCCATCAGAGATTTGACTATTTCCTGCACAAACGGAAAGTTTAGGTCAGTGGTCTTGTTGTATATCAAAATACCTTCTTCGTGATAGTTTATGGTTAGTGGATATAATTTTATTTCTCCTTTAACACTTCTTACACCTATTATGGAAAATTCAAAATCAAATTCTACAAACTCTTCTACTAAAAACCGCTCCTCTTTTTTGTGATTCATCCTAATTGTCTTAAGCTTCCCTGTATCTCCCCTTATCAGATATTGACCTTTTCCGTCATATCCAAGACTCTCCGCCTTTATCACCACAGGAAGGTTAAGCATTGTCACAGTTTTTTCTAGGTCTTCTACAGCAGATACCAGAAAGTTAGGCACGGGATATCCACTTCTTCTTAAATATAGCTTCTCTTCCACTTTACTCTTTTTAAGATTTAAAACCTCCACGGAAGGTAAGGTCAGATGGGAAACGCTTTCCAGCACATCATCGGGAATATGCTCAAACTCGTAAGTTACAACATCGCAGAGCCTCACAAATTCATTTATCCTGCTATAATCAAAACATCCGTCTGCTACTTTACAGGCGGGAGAGGTTTTAGAGCTGTCCAAAACCAAAAACTCAAAGCCAAGCTTTTTACCTTCCATTATAGTCATCCAGCCAAGCTGTCCTCCACCTAGTATGCCTATCCTCATCAGTAAGTCCTATGGGCCGGTTGATATTTAAAGATATTTACGGGTATGTACTCAATCACAAGCTTGTTCTCTCTTTGATACACTAGAGTGTGCTTTAAAAAGTTCTCATCGTCTCTGTTTGGATAATCTTCTCTTGTATGACCTCCCCTTGATTCTCTTCTATGAAGTGCGCAAAATGCTACCACTCTTGCTAAGTCTAGCATATTCCTAAGCTCTAATACTTCCACCAAGTTTGTATTGAATATTCTGCTTTTATCCACTACCGGTATGTTTTCCCATCTGTCCAAAAGCTCGCTTAGTTCCTGATAGGCTTCTTGCAAAGACCTTTCGTCTCTGAAAATACCCACCTTTTCCCACGTTATCTCACCCATTTTCTTTCTTATATCAGCCAACTTCTCAGACCCTTTTCTGTTCATTAATCTTTCAATAAATTCCACATTTCTTCTCTTTTCCGCCTCGGTCAGAGGCACCCAGTCTACCTGCTTAGCATACTCCCTTGCAGATATACCACAGAACTTGCCAAAGACGAGTATCTCAGTTAGAGAGTTCCCCCCTAGTCTATTTGCTCCATGCACAGATAGGCATGCGCACTCTCCTACCGCATACAACCCTTCTAACTCTGTGGCGCTGGTCCTGTAGTTAGTTACATGTATGCCACCCATACAGTAGTGGGCAGTTGGCCTAATGGGAACAAGGTCCTTTACAGGATCCACACCCTCAAAATCTATAGCAAGCTGGCGCACCTGAGGAAGTCTTTCTTTTATCTTAGCCTCTCCCAGGTGTCTTAGGTCCAAATAGACATAAGCGCTCGTGCCACTGCCAACCCCTCTTCCCTCTCTTATCTCATACTCTATAGCCCTTGAGACCATATCTCTGGGAGCCAACTCCATCTTCTCAGGTGCATACCTTTTCATAAATCTCTCACCAAGCGCATTTAAAAGATATCCACCTTCACCTCTACAGGCTTCGGAAAGAAGTATGCCCGTTTTGGCCAGGCCTGTGGGATGGAATTGGATAAACTCCATATCCTTAAGCCCCAACCCAGCCCTTAGGGCAACAGCCACACCGTCACCCGTATTACCAACCGCATTGGTGCTTCTCTGCCAGTATATCCTGGCAAAACCTCCTGTGGCTAAGACCAACGCCTTGGTTTGAATGTTCAAGACTTCTCCGTTTTTTATGTCATAAACTGAAACCCCTTTTACCCTTATACCATCGTGAATTATGTCCAAGAGAAAGTATTCGTTGTAAAAGTCTATGTTATCCCGCGCCAATGCTTGCTCAAACAGAGTGTGAAGTATAACATGGCCTGTCCTGTCTGCAGAGAAAACAGTCCTCGGGAAAGATGCTCCACCGAAGGGCCTTTGGGCTATCCTTCCATCTGGAAGGCGTGAAAAAGGCACACCCCATCTGTCAAGCTCGTATACAATATCCGGAGCATTCTCGCACATAAAGAAAACCGCATCCTGATCTGCCAAGAAGTCTGAACCTTTTATTGTGTCAAAGGCATGAGATGCGGGCGAATCTTCTGGGATTACATTTCCAAGAGAAGCATTCATACCTCCCTGAGCTGCACCCGTGTGGGAACGTGTAGGATAAACCTTAGAAATGACTGCTACCTTGATGGTTGGGTCCATACTAGCTTCAATAGCAGTTCTTAAACCCGCACCACCTGCTCCAACTATAACCACATCGTATTTTGCCATAGAGTATGATTATACTACCAAACAACTATCCTTTGTGCTTTTAAGATAAGCTCTGCTATCTCTTCATAGGACTTTAACTTTTCTTCGGGCAACTTTAGACCTCTGTCTTGAACGTCTTCCCTACATGCAAACCAATCCTTTCTGGAAGGAAACCTCAAAACCGCATCTTGCACTAACACAACCACATCCCCTTCCTCCACCAAATCGGAGCTAAAGTCTCCCAGTTTTCTCACTATCCAAAGGGTCCTTACCATACTAGCACCGCCGCTGAAGAAGCTATCATCCTTTTTATTTGCTCGGTGTTTATAAATTCCACCTCTTTTACAAACTCCTCTCTTTTTAGTCCCCTTTCTTCTGCAGAAAGATCTTCTACGAACAGCTTAACATTTACATATTCAAGATTTTCTATGAGTTTTTCAAAACCTGAAATTAAAAGATTTTCCCAATTGCATCTGGTTAATGTATAAATACCGTCTTTAAAAAATATTATTAAAACTTCATGGTTTATACCTAAGGCTAAGCCAACACGTAAAGCTTCGTGGGACTTCCAAGAAAAAGGGTCTCCTTTTATTAAGATTGTTACTTTCATTAAGCTTGGGCTTGCACCCTCTGCAGTATTTTAACCACAACCCACCTTTTGGTCTTTGATATGGGTCTTGTTTCCCTTATTAGAACCACATCTCCTACCTTGCATTGGTTTTCTGGGTCATGGGCATGATACTTTTTGCTTCTTATTATGTGCTTTTTATAGATTGGGTGTTGCATTTTTCTATCTACTCTCACGACCACCGTTTTATCCATCTTGTCGCTTACTACTGTACCAACAAATTCCTTTCTCTTTTCATGCCATTTCTTTTCCGTCATGATTCACCCCTCAGCTGTTTTTGTCTGATAATGGTTAAAACCCTTGCTAACTCCTTCCTTTTCTTTCTAATAATCATCTTGTCTTTTAACCCCTCAATCTTTTTCTTAAAACGCAGATCCAAGATCTCTTTTCTTATTTCCTTTTCTTTGTTTAAAAGTTCTTTAATCGAAAGCTTTGCAAGCTCCTTAACTTTCATCCTCTAACACCCCCGCTTTTTCTTACCAATCTAACTCTTATAGGTAGTTTAGCAGCAACCAATCTGCAGGCTTCTTCAGCAACATCTTCTGGTACACCAGCAAATTCGTACAGGATTTTCCCAGGTCTCACAACCGCTACAAAACCCTCTGGGTCACCTTTTCCGCCACCCATACGCACTTCATTCGGTTTTTTCGTATAGGGCTTATCTGGAAACACGGTTATCCATATCTTTGTTCCTTTACGCAGACTTCTAACCAAAGCGACCCTTCCCGCTTCTATCTGTCTTTGGGTCAGCCAGCAAGCCTCTAATGCCTGTATACCGTATTCACCAAAGGATACCTTGTTTCCTCTAAAAGCTTTACCCTTCAGTGTTCCTCTCTGCTGTTTTCTAAACTTTGTTTTTTTGGGTGCAAGGAAAGACATATTAACCTACCTCCTTTTCTGCTTTCTTTAAATCCTCTTCTATTTTCTTTACTATCTCCTCTTTACCGCCCTTAAGTATGTCACCCTTGTATATCCAGACCTTTATGCCCAAAACTCCGTACTTTGTCTGAGCAACTGCATAGCCATAGTCTATATCAGCCCTCAGAGTCTGAAGGGGCATCCTTCCTACCAAAAACCACTCAGCCCTTGCCAGCTCAGCACCGCCTATCCTTCCCTTCACTTGAACTTTAACACCCTTTGCACCAGCCTTAAGTGCGTTGTCTATAGCCCTCTTCATAGCCCTTCTGTGAGAAACTCTTCTCTCTATCTGTAGGGCTATCTCTTCTGCCACCAACTGGGCATTTAGCTCAGGAGCTCTTACTTCTTCCACGTTTATGTTGTAGTTGTAACCTGGGGCAATGCTAAGCAGATCCTTTTTGAGCTGTTCTACCTCTGCACCCTTACGACCAATTATGATCCCCGGTCTTGCCACATTGATCCTTATTCTTACCCTTTCCGCAGCTCTTTCGACTACAACCCCAGAGACACCAGCCGCATAGTATCTCTTCTTTATATATTCCTTAATCTTTATATCCTGATGTAAGAGCTTTGTGTAATCTCTCTTATCTGCATACCATTTGGAATTCCAGTCTTTTATTACTGCTACTCTAAAACCTATAGGATGCGTTTTCTGACCCATTAATCTTCCTCCTTTCTCTCCTCTAGCTCTATGGTTATATGTGATGTTCTCTTTTTCATCATTGTAGCCCTTCCGTGTGCTCTTGGCATCCACTTTTTATACATAGGCCCCTCATCTGCCACAGCCTTTTTTATGTATAGACTGTCAAGGTCCATACCCTTTTGCTGTGCATTAGCCAAAGCACTTTTTAAAATCCCTTCCACTATCCTCGCGGATCTCTTAGGAATAAACTTCAGCTGATAAAGCGCATCGCCAGCTTTCATACCCTGTATTATCCTAAGCACCTGCCTTGCTTTTGTGGGGGATATTTTTGCATACCTTAAAACCGCTCTCATAACTTCACCTCATTTCTTTTTAGCCACCTTTGAAGATTTCTCCGGGTGGCCTTTGAATATCCTAGTTGGGGCAAATTCACCCAACTTGTGCCCTACCATATCGGAAGTAATATAAACAGGAACAAAAGTCTTACCGTTATGAACCGCTATCGTATGACCCACAAACTCTGGTATTATTGTAGTGTCCCTACTGTAGGTTTTTATGACCTTTCTTTCTCCCGTTTGGTTCATTCTTCTTATCCTATACCAGAGCTTAGGATCTACCCAAGCCTTTTTATCCACAAGTTTTCTGTATTCATCCCAAACCGCTTTGTATTTTTCGTATGCTTTTTGGAATAGCTCTGGCGTGTGTTGTACCTTTCTAACCTTTTTATAAGCTCTCTGGGTTTTCTTGTAGAGTTTCAGAAAGCTGTCCAAGTCTTCTATTAGTTTATTTCTCTTGTTCCAAGCACCCTTAAAACCCATTATTTAATACCCTCCTTAAGAGGTTTTCCTTTTCTGCTAACAAGGATAAACTTATCTGAATACTTTTTACCTCTTCTTGTCTTATACCCTTTGGTTTTCCAGCCCCAAGGGGACTCTGGATGCTTGCCTTTCGTCTTACCCTCTCCACCACCGTGGGGATGATCCACTGGGTTCATAGCGGTTCCTCTTGTGTGAGGTCTCCAACCAAGCCAGCGGTACCTTCCAGCCTTTCCGTATTTAACAAGCTCGTGTTCAGCTAGGCCAACTACACCAACCGTAGCCATGCATCTCTCATGGATAAGCCTTATTTCACCTGAGGGGAGCCTTACCTGAGCATAGTTGTCTACCTTACCTATTACTTGGGCAGAAGTTCCCGCAGATTTTACTAACTGTCCGCCCTTTCCTGGGTGTAGCTCTATGTTGTGAATGATAGTTCCTACTGGAATGTATTTTAAAGGTAGTGCATTGCCGGGTTTTATTTCTGGCAGTTCTTTCCCAGCGGAGGCATCCTCATAGGATATAGAGAGTACAGCATCACCAACCTTTAATCCCTCTGGCCATATTATGTATCTTTTCTCACCGTCTGCATAGTGAAGTAGTGCTATCCGTGCGGACCTGAAGGGATCGTACTCTATGCTCACAACCTTTGCGGGTACAAGGCTCTTGTCTCTTTTAAAGTCTATTATTCTGTACCTCTTTTTATGACCTCCACCTCTTGATCTGACGGTAATCTTTCCGTGAGAACGCCCCTTAGCTCTTTTGTAAAAGTAAGTTAAGGATTTCTCAGGTTCAGTTTTGGTTATCTCCGCAAAGTCATAGAGAACTGCATGCCTTTGTCCGTTAGTTATTGGTTTTAATTTTCTTACACCCATATTCTTACCTCACACCAGAAAGATCAATTTCTTGAGTTGGATCTATGGTAACTATAGCCTTCTTGTAGGCTTTTGTATATCCATACTTTCTAAACTTACCGAAAACCCTCTTTTTCTTTGGCTTCACTATCATAGTATTCACCTTGAGGACCTTTACGCCAAAGAGTTTTTCTACAGCATGCATGATCTCGTGTTTTGTAGCATCCATCGATACTTCAAAGGTGTATTTTTTGTGGTCTTCCATAAGTCTATTGCTCTTCTCTGTGATTATAGGTCTTATCAACACGTCCTCCGGCCTTTTCATGAGCCTAACCTCTCGTAGATTTTATCAAGGGCAGACTTGATTATTACCAAACTATCTGCCCAAAGTATGTCATAAACATTGAGCCCTTCCACAGGAAGAACCTTTGCAGTCTGCAGGTTTCTGAAGGACTTTTCTGTAATCTGGTCCCTTTCTGGAATAACCACTAAAACTTTTCTTCCTTCCAGACCGTTAGCCTTTAGAAATTCTAAAGCTCTCTTCGTCTTGGGAACTTCTCCCAGATCTATACTATCCACCAGAATTATAGCGTTTTGTTTTGCCCTTGAAGACAGGGCCATCTTCAGCGCCAACTTCCTTACTTTCTTGGGTAAAGGATAATAGTAATCTCTGGGTTTAGGACCATGTGCCACACCACCGCCTACAAAGATGTTTGCTCCCCTGTCTCCGTGTCTTGCGTTTCCAGTCCCCTTTTGGGAATAAAGCTTTCTTCCACTGTAAGCCAATTCACCCCTGGTTTTGGTGCTGTGGGTTCCTTGCCTTCTTTTGGCAAGCTGCCACTTTACCGCTTCCCACAGAATGTGCTTTTTCACCTCAAGTCCAAATATGTCCTCTCTTAGCTCACTCATGCTTCACTCCTAAGAATGTTCTCTGGAATATGCTTTACCCTATTTAACTTTAACCTTTGAGACTTTCTGTCAGCTATCTTACTCTTTTCCAAAATTAACGTTCCCTTGATGGGACCAGGCACCGAACCTTTTACAAGCATTACTCCTTTATCGGGCAACACATCAACCACCAAAAGGGATTGAACCCTTATTTTTTCTGCACCCCAATGCCCAGCCATTCTCTTACCTTTCCATACCCTTCCTGGGTCCGTCCTTTGGCCAATGGAACCTACTGCCCTGTGATATCGGTGCCCGTGAGACCTTGGAAATCCACCAAAGTCCCACCTTTTCATCGTACCTGCAAAACCCCTACCTTTACTAATGCCTACTACATCCACCAAGTCCCCAGGTTTAAAAACATTTTCCAAGTTTATTTCCTGCCCAACTTGGTAACCACTGGTATCAGCCATCCTAAACTCTTTCAATCTTCTTACCAGAACCAACCCAGCTTTTTTTAGGTGCCCTATCTCTGGTTTTGTCAGTTTCTTCTCTTTCACTTCAAAGGCACCTACCTGAACCGCATTGTAACCGTCCTTATCCAAGGTGCGAATGGCAGTCACACAGTGTTTTGGAACCTTTATGACAGTAACGGGTATGGCTGTACCATCCTTGAGAAAAACCCTTGTCATACCAAGCTTTATTCCAAAAAGACCCACACTCATGTTTAGCTCCCCATCTTTAGTTCAACATCTACCCCTGCGGGCAGGTTTAGGCTCATCAGAGATTCTACTGTTTGAGGCGTGATCCGGACTATATCTAAGATCCTTTTGTGCTCTCTTATTTCAAAGTGCTCTCTGGATTGGTCAAACTTGTGAGGAGAGCGCAAAACAACCCACCTTCTTCTTTTTGTGGGAAGGGGAATGGGACCTTTCACTATACCCCCTGTCCTTTTTACTACATCCACTATCTGCCTAACGGACTGATCCAGTAGCCTATGATCATAAGATCTCAGTTTTATTCGGATTATGTCCTGCTCCATCCTTTACACCTCAATCAAGGATTTTTGTAACCACACCAGCACCTACAGTCCTTCCACCTTCCCTTATGGCAAATCTAAGTCCTTCCTCCATAGCTATGGGCTTTATCAACTCAACTTCTAACTCCACGTTGTCCCCAGGCATCACCATCTCTTGACCTTCTGGCAACTTCACCACCACACCTGTCACGTCCGCTGTCCTAAAGTAAAACTGTGGCCTGTAGTTTATAAAAAATGGACTGTGTCTCCCACCTTCTTCCTTCGTCAATATATACACCTGTGCCCTGAATTTCCTATGTGGTGTCACACTACCCGGTTTCGCCAACACCTGCCCCCTCTCCACATCGTCTTTACCTACTCCCCTAAGTAGCACACCTATGTTGTCTCCAGGTAGTGCCTCGTCAAGGATCTTCCTAAACATCTCTATGGATGTGGCTACAGTCTTCAGTGGCTCCTCCCTAAGCCCTACTATCTCCACTTCCTCACCAGGCTTTAATACCCCACGCTCTACCCTTCCTGTAACCACTGTTCCACGTCCAGATATACTAAACACGTCCTCTATTGGCATCAAGAACGGTTTGTCAGATTCCCTAACAGGAGTTGGAATGTATTCGTCCATGGCATTGAGCAGTTCCACTATGGCATTGCACCACTTGTCAGGTTTCCCTGCATCAAGCTCCTGCAATGTCCCTAAGGCTGAGCCCCTTATGACTGGCACTTCATCTCCAGGAAATTCATACTTATTCAAAAGTTCCCTCACTTCAAGCTCCACAAGGTCCAAAAGCTCTGGGTCATCTACCATGTCACACTTGTTCATGAACACCACTATGTAGGGAACATTGACCTGTCTTGCCAACAGCACGTGTTCTCTTGTCTGTGGCATTGGACCGTCTGCTGCAGAAACCACAAGGATAGCTCCATCCATTTGGGCTGCACCTGTTATCATGTTCTTGATGTAGTCTGCGTGTCCTGGACAATCCACGTGTGCGTAATGCCTCTTTGCGGTTTCGTATTCCACGTGTGTTATGTTTATGGTTATACCTCTTTCTTTTTCTTCTGGTGCTTTGTCTATTTCTTCATACTTCATACATTTTGCTTTACCGCCTGGCAAAACGCCAGCACCCAGTGCGCATGTAATGGCAGAGGTTAGAGTAGATTTGCCATGGTCTACGTGTCCTATGGTTCCCACGTTAACGTGTTCCTTCTCTCTTACAAACTTCTCCTTTGCCATTCTACCTTACCTCCTTATTTATGATTTAAGAGCTCCTGTTCTTTCTCCGATTATCTGCTCCGCCACGTGCTGCGGAACTTCTTCATAATGGGAAAATTTCATTATAAATGTTCCTCTTCCTTGTGTCAAGCTTCTTAAAGTGGTGGCGTATCCGAACATCTCTGCAAGGGGCACATAAGCTTTTACTACAGTTATAACACCTTTGTTTTCCATACCCATTATCTTACCCCTTCTGGAGTTTAGGTCCCCTATCACATCACCCACATAATCTTCGGGAGTTTCTACCTCCACCTCCATCACAGGTTCCAATAGAACTGGATCCGCCTTTTTCATTGCCTCCTTAAAAGCTATAGACCCAGCTATCTGAAAAGCTATGTCTGAGGAGTCTACCTCGTGATAAGACCCATCAAAGAGTCTAACCTTAACATCTACCACAGGATACCCTGCAACTACGCCACTCTGCATAGCTTCTTTAACACCTTTCTCCACAGAAGGTATAAACTCCTTTGGTATAACGCCACCCACTATAGCGTTTTCAAAAACAAAGCCTTGACCTCTATCTAAGGGTTCTATATCTATGATCGCATGACCGTATTGGCCCCTTCCACCGCTCTGCCTTATAAACTTTCCTTCTGCGGTAGCCTTTTTTCTGATGGTTTCTTTATAGGCTACCTGTGGCTTACCCACATTGACCTCTACACCATATTCCCTCTTCATTCTATCAACCATGATCTCCAAGTGCAATTCACCCATGCCGTGTATTAGCACCTGCCCAGTTTCTTGATCCACCGTTGCCTTAAAGGTGGGGTCCTCCTTCATAAACCTGTTGAGGACTTGAGACAGTTTTTCCTGGTCCTTCTTTGTCTTGGGCTCTATTGCCATAGAGATAACAGGTTCTGGAAACTCAAGTTTTTCCAAGACTATAGGGTACTTTTCATCAGAGAGTGTATCCCCAGTAGATGCATCCAATCCCACCGCAGCAACTATTTCACCCGCATTTGCTTCTTGCACATCTTCCCTTGAGTTGGCATGCATAAGAAGAAGCCTTCCAATCCTCTCTTTCCTATCCTTTGTGGCGTTATACACATAGGAACCGGCGGTAACCTTGCCGGAAAACACCCTAAAGTAGGTTAGCTGTCCTGCATAAGGGTCACTCATAACTTTGAATACGTAAGCACAGAAAGGCTCCTCGTCCAGAGGTTTTCTCTCCTCCTCTTGGTCATTCTTTGGGTTAATTCCTTTAACTGGGGGAACGTCCAAAGGAGAAGGAAGGTAATCTATCACCGCATCAAGTAGTGGTTGCACTCCTTTGTTTTTAAAGGCAGAACCGCATAAAACTGGCACAAGTTTTTTCTCTATAGTGGCTTTTCTCAATACCTTTTTAAGTTTTTCTACTCCAATCTCTTCACCTTCCAAATACTTCATCATCAACTCATCATCCTGCTCTACTATAGCTTCCACCATTTTGGCTCTCCATTCCTGAGCCTTGCTTGTGTATTCTTCAGGTATATCTACTATCTCGTAGCGAGCACCGAGCGTTTCTTCTAGCCATATGATAGCCTTCATTTCCATAAGGTCTATCACACCTTTAAACTGATCTTCTGCGCCCACTGGTATTTGAATGGCGACGGGTTTGATGCTTAGCTTGCTTTCTATCTCCCTGAAAACCCTATAAAAGTCTGCTCCCAGCCTATCCAACTTATTTATGAAAGCAACCCTTGGCACGCCAAATCTATCAGCCCACCTCCAGTTTGCCTCAGATTGGGGTTGCACACCCTCCACCGCAGAGAATACAAAAATAATGCCGTCCAGCACTTTCATAGAGCGCACAACTTCTACAGAAAAGTCCACGTGTCCGGGTGTGTCTATGATGTTTATTTGATGGTCTTTCCAGTAGCACGCAGTGGTAGCAGCAGTTATGGTTATACCCCTTTCTTTCTCCTGGGGCATCCAGTCCATTGTGGCAGCACCTTCATGCACCTCACCTATCTTGTATGTTTTACCGGTGTAATACAGAATCCTTTCGGTTGTGGTGGTTTTGCCCGCATCTATATGTGCAACTATTCCTATGTTCCTTAATCTCTCTATAGGAACTAACCTTGGCATCTTCTACCTCCTTACCACCTAAAATGGGCAAAAACTTTATTAGCTTCTGCCATTTTGTGTGTTTCTTCTTTTTTCTTTAGGGCTCCACCCTTACCCTCCAAAACATCCAGCATTTCCGCCTTTAACCTTTCTATCATTGTATAGCTTCCTCTATGTCTAGCTCTCCCTCTTGCCGCTTCCACCAACCACTTTAAAGCCAAACTCACCTGCCTTCTTGGAGGAACCTCTACAGGAACCTGATAGGTAGCCCCTCCTACCCTTCTTGGCCTTACTTCGTACTCGGGCTTTAAGGTATCCACTACTTTGTGTAAAAGCTCCAGCGGATGCATTTTTGCTACCTTGGATGCTTCTTCCATAGCTGTGTACACTATCCACTCCGCCACGCTCTTCTTTCCACTTTCCATTACCTTGTTTATAAGTTTATGTACTATTACGTCCCCGTATTTTGGATCTGGCAGTATCTCCCTTGGTTTAACACCGCCTTTTCTTGGCATTATTTTTTACCTCCTGCTTGAGCTTGTTGTTTTGGCCTCTTTGCTCCATACTTAGACCTTGATTGTTTTCTGTTGGCAACACCTGCAGTATCCAGAGTTCCTCTTACAACCTTGTATCTCACACCGGGCAGGTCCTTTACCCTACCACCTCTAACGAGCACTATGGAGTGCTCTTGTAAGTTATGCCCTTCTCCCGGAATGTAGGCGGTGACCTCTATGCCGTTGGATAGCCTAACCCTGGTAACCTTTCTTAGAGCAGAGTTTGGCTTTTTTGGAGTAACTGTATATACCCTAACGCAAATGCCCCTCTTTTGGGGGTTACCCTGCAGGGCAGGAGATTTACTCTTTTTCTTTTTCCTTTCTCTTCCATACTTTACCAGCTGATTAAAAGTTGGCATTTCTACCTCCTAAAATAGTTAATTATACCACACCTTTTTTAACTTTTACCTCTTCCAACTCCAGCAAGCCATACTCTCCCACACCAGTTCCAGCGGGGACAATGTTGCCTATGATAACGTTCTCCTTTATTCCTCTTAGTTCATCTACCCTTCCTTCGCAAGCAGCATCTGTTAACACTTTGGTAGTTTCTTGGAAAGAAGCAGCAGATATCCAACTGCTAGAGGTTATGGCTGCCTTGGATATACCAACAAGAACAGGTTCAACTTTGGGGATTTTACCACCTTCCTCTCTTATTCTTTTTATCTCCTCCTTTAGTTCCTCCACATCGACCTCCTCATTGACCAAGAATCTGCTATCTCCTGCATCTACAATCCTTCTTTTTCTGAGCATTTGCCTAATTACTATTTCAAAATGCTTATCGTTTATTTCTACTCCTTGGAGCCTGTAGACCATTTGAACTTCTTTTAGAAGAAACTTATGTAGTTCATCTACTCCTTTGATCCTAAGTATCTCATGTGGGTCTGGTATGCCATCAGTTAGTGGATCTCCAGCGGATATAGAGTCTCCATCCCTAACTTGAAGATGCTTACCTTTTGGCACAAAGTATTCCCTTTGCAGGCCTGTTTCCTTGTTATATACCACAACTTTAAACCCTTTTCCTTTTATTCTAACTTGCCCATCTATTTCTGCCACTGTGCTATCTGTGATCTTTGTGCCTCTTTGTATAACCTGTCCATGTGTAACCAAGATGTATTCACCTTTCTTGATATCGTACTTCCTCGTTTCAGCAGTTCTCGGATTAAAAAGTATGACCTCATCCGCATCTTCGTATATTCTCACAGTTCCATCTATTTCAGATAGAATGGCTGGATTCTTAGGACGCCTTGCCTCAAAAAGCTCCTCTACCCGAGGCAGACCACCTACTATGTCCCTAACCTTTGCCATCTCTTTTGGAATTCTGGCTAACACATCTCCCGGCTCCACATAGAAATCTTTTACCACGTAGTATTTGTGCTGAATTTCCGTTCCCTCTGATTCGGTGCAAGTTGGGCACAGATACCATTCCATACTTATATTCTCTGGGGGAATACTAAGGATGGAGTTTACCGGAAGGTCATAAACCACTTCTCTTCCGTTCTCAGTAACCACAACTATCCTTGGGGTATGGAGCATAGCGTCTTTTGGTCTGGTAAAGGATACTATGGTAGATGTTTTCCCCGTTAAGGGGTCTCTCTCTTCCTTCACAGTTATATCTAAGGCTATGTCTTTTAACTCCACCCTTCCGGGAGCCTCTGCTATGATGTATGTGTTGAATGGGTCCCACTCTGCCAGAACAGTGCTTTCCTTTACCCATGCACCTTCTTCTACCTTGATCACCGCCGAATATGGAACGGCGTGTCTTTCTACCATCCTTCCCTCTTTATCCAGTATGCCTATAGCACCATCCTTTGAAATGTTTATCTTCTTTCCATTCCTGTCAGTTATAAGCTTAATGTTGTAAAACTTTACGCTTCCTTCTGTTTCGTTTAGGAGCTCTCCTTTAGCCTTTTCTGCTATGGCCGCACCGCCTATGTGGAACGTTCTCATTGTTAGCTGAGTTCCGGGCTCTCCTATGGACTGAGCAGCTATGATCCCAACTGCCTCTCCTATATCCACAGGCTTGCGCTGGGAAAGATCCCAACCGTAGCACATAGTACATATACCAAACTCCGCTTCGCAGGTCAGAGGTGAGCGCACTTTAACCCTTTCTATACCCCTGTGCACTATCCTTTCAGCCAGCTCTGGGTTTACTATGGTATTTCTGTTAGCGATAACATCTCCCGTGTATGGATCTACCACATCTTCTGCCAAAGTCCTCCCTATTATTCTGTCTCTTAGGGGCACCTTCTCCTCTCCACCTTCCACTATGGCTGTCATCTCTATACCTTTGGTAGTTCCGCAATCCCTCTGAGTGATCAGGATGTCCTGAGTAACATCTACAAGTCTTCTGGTAAGATAGCCCGCAAAGGCTGTCTTTAGAGCTGTGTCTGCAAGACCTTTTCTGGCCCCATAGGTAGAAATAAAGTATTCAAGCACAGAAAGTCCTTCTCTAAAGTTTGCGGTTATGGGAGTTTCTATAAACTCACCCGTATGCTTTGCCATAAGTCCTCTCATCGCAGCAAGCTGTCTTATCTGATCTCTGTTACCTCTCGCACCAGAGTTTGCCATCATGTATATAGGATTGAATGTTCCAGGATAGACCTTTCCTTTTTCCTGACGGGAAGACCTTTCTATCTCATCAAACATAGCTCGGGATACCTTATCTGTTATTTCAGACCATAGATCAATTATTCGGTTGTATCTTTCCTTTGATGTTAGAATACCTTTTCTGTATAGGTCGGATATTTCGTCTGTCTGTTGGAACGCATCTTTGAGTATTTCCCTTTTCACTGTTGGAACCTGAAGATCCTCTATACCTATGGAAATAGCTCCTTTGGTTGCCATCTTAAAGCCTAGCTCTTTAATGCTGTCAAGAAGTTGGGCTGTTATCTCCACTCCATACTTTTCGTAAGCCTTGGAGACAAGCTTTGATATTCCCTTTTTATCCAAAACTTCGTTCAAGAAGGGGAAGTCTTCTGGAAGTATGCTATTGAGAAGCACCCTTCCGGGGGTGGTTTCTATAACTTTTCCATCTTCCAGTCTAAGTTTTATCAAGGCGTGTATGTCCACCACACCGTTTTCTAATGCTAGCAAAACCTGTTCCCTATTGTAGAATAGCTTACCCTCCCCCTTAACACCCTTCACTACTTGAGTCAAATAGTAAAGACCAAGCACCACATCCTGAGAAGGTAAAGTTATGGGCTTTCCGTGGGCTGGTGAGAGTATGTTTTGGGTGGAAAGCATTAGTATATAAGCTTCCAGCTGGGCATGGATACCCAAGGGCACATGAACTGCCATCTGGTCTCCATCAAAGTCCGCATTGAATGGAGGGCAGACCAACGGATGAAGCTGTATGGCTTTTCCATCCACAAGGACAGGTTCAAAGGCTTGAATGGACATCCTGTGAAGGGTAGGTGCTCTGTTAAGCAGAACTGGATGCTGTTTTACCACCTCTTCCAAACATTCCCAAACCTCAGGAGTCTTGTTTTCTACGAGTTTTTTTGCACTTTTGATAGAAGTAGCGTAACCCTTCTCCTCCAGTCTTCTGTATACAAAAGGTTTGAACAACTCAAGAGCCATTATTCTGGGAAGACCGCACTGATGCATTTTGAGCTCAGGACCAACCACGATGACCGACCTTCCAGAGTAGTCTACCCTTTTCCCAAGAAGGTTTTGCCTAAACCTTCCCTGCTTACCTTTCAGATAATCTGCCAAAGATTTGAGAGCCCTTCCGTTTTGGCTAATAGTCCTTCCCCCTTTCCCGTTATCTATGAGGGCATTGACCACCTCTTGAAGCATCCGCTTTTCGTTTCTTATTATTATCTCAGGAGCGTCCAGCTCTATAAGCCTTTTTAATCTGTTGTTCCTGTTTATGATCCTTCTGTATAGATCGTTAAGGTCCGAGGTGGCAAACCTACCTCCGTCCAGAGCAACCAAAGGCCTAAGTTCGGGAGGGAGGACAGGCAGAACTTCAAGAACCATCCACTCTGGTTTGTTTCCACTCTTTATAAAGCTTTCAACCAACTTTAGCACTCTAAGCTGTTTTTTGACTTTGCTTTCCGAGAGCTCCTTAAGGACTGTGTTCCTTATATCTTCTTCAATCTTCTCAAAGACTGGAATATCATTCCTTTTGGACCTTTGGTGCTCATAGAACTCTCGGATAGCTCTATTACCAGTTAAACAACCTTCACAATCTTGGTTGTATATTTTCCCACTATGAACATCCAAATACAACTCTTCGTTTAACACACCCAAAAGAGCTTGGTCCAAAGTTATACCCTCTGGAAGTGATAGGTCTATCCCATAAGCTCTGAAGTTGTCCGCTATAGCTTTTATCATCCTGTGGTATAGCTTTTTGTATTTCACTTCCAGCTCTTTGTTCATATCCTCAAAGGAAAAACTGTAGGGTTTGACCTCCATCCTCAGTTTTTTGGCATAGGCTTCCAAATCAAGAACTGATAGCACCTTCTTTATAGCCTCTGCTCCCATACCACCCTCGTACTTGTGCTCCAGATTACCTGCATACTCGCTGAGATATTTATCTTCATCCACCACATGGAGCTTCACAAAGACCGTATTGCCCATATCGTCCTTGATAGGTATGGTATCCTCGGCCTGTTCAAAGATTGCCCTTTCATCCTCGCTGGGATACTCTATGACCAAGTAGGATTCAAAGTAGATAACCCTCTCTACATCCCTCGAGGACAAACCAAGGAGAGTGGAGATCTTAGAAGGAGCACTTTTTAGAAACCAGATGTGCACTACAGGAGCAGCAAGCTCTATGTGTCCAAACCTTTTCCTACGAACGTAAGATTTGGTAACTTCCACACCGCACTTATCGCATATGGTCCCTTCGTACCTTTTCCCCCTGTATTTACCACACAAACATTCGTAGTCCTTTATTGGTCCGAATATCTTTGCGCAGAAGAGACCGTCCTTTTCCGGCTTATGAGTTCTGTAATTTATAGTTTCGGGTTTTTTAACCTCCCCATAGCTCCAGCTTCTTATTTCTTCTGGCGAAGCCAGCATTAATTTTATTCTTTCAAAGGGAAGCAAACCTTTTCTCATGCTTCTTCCTCCATCCTTTCTATCTGATCACAGGGCATATCCGCCCCGTTTTCACACCTTACATCCAAACCCAAGGCTTTGAGTTCTCTTACTAAAACCCTAAAGGATTCTGGTATACCCGGAGAATACATATATTTACCTTTAACTATAGCTTCGTAAGCCTTGGTCCTTCCCTCAATGTCGTCAGACTTTACTGTTAGCATTTCTTGCAGAGTATAGGCTGCACCGTGAGCTTCCAAAGCCCAAACCTCCATCTCTCCGAGTCTTTGTCCACCAAACTGAGCTCTACCACCCAGAGGCTGTTGGGTAACCAACGAATAGGGACCTGTGCTCCTTGCGTGGATTTTGTCATCCACCATGTGTATGAGCTTAAGCATATGCATATAACCTACAGTAACCCTCATGTCAAAGGGTTCTCCGGTTCTTCCATCGTATAGCACAGTCTTCCCATCCTCCGGAAGACCAGCCATCCTAAGAAGCTCCTTTATATGTTCCTCGCCAGCACCTTCAAAAACGGGGGTCGCCATGGGGATCCCATACTCTGCATAGTCACTTATAACTTCTTTAAACTCTTGATCAGAAAGGGAATTTAGGAAATCTTCAATAGCCTTCACGTTCTGTCCATCAGGCGTATCACCCACTCTGTAGATGTCTTTCAAAAATTCCATTATCTGCTTTCTATCTGTAATCTTTTCCAAGAATAGCTTGAGTTTTTTCCCAAGCTCCTTTGCAGCCCATCCCAAGTGAGTTTCTAGTATTTGACCTACGTTCATACGAGAAGGAACCCCCAGAGGGTTCAGGACTATATCCACCGGTGTGCCGTCTTCAAGGAAGGGCATATCCTCCACGGGTAAAACTACCGATATGACACCTTTGTTTCCGTGTCTGCCCGCCATCTTGTCCCCAACCTTTATCTTTCTCTTCTGAGCTATGTATACTTTTATGAGGGCGATTACTCCCTGAGGTAGTTCGCTTTTCTTACCCACAGCCTCTATTTTCTCTTCGTAAATCTTACTTATCATATCCGCTTGGGACCGTGTCCTATCCCTTATTTCCTTTATCTTTTCACAAAGCTGTTCATCTTCAAAAAGGTTCTCTGGTCTGGTAATTATGTAATTTAGAAGTACTTCAAATAGAGCGTCATTTATAACAGTACCTTTTGGATAGGTCTTTTTCTTTATTGTTATTTCCTTGTCTAAAGCCTTACCTAAAACCAAGCTCTTTACTAACTTGTTCCTACCTTCCACTATAAGCTTCTTCTTCTTCTCAAGCTCTGCTTCCAGTTGCTCTCGTTCTTGCCTTTCCACATACTCCGCCAAATAGTTTCTCCTTTCCCCTATTTTTCTTGCAAAGATCTTTACATCCACCACCACACCTTCAACACCTGGAGGGCATCTCAGGGAAGTGTCTTTAACGTCCCTTGACTTTTCTCCAAAGATAGCCTGTAAGAGTTTTTCCTCAGGCGTTAGTTGGCTTTCACCTTTTGGAGTAACTTTTCCAACCAGAATATCCCCTGGCTTTATGTATGTTCCGATCTTCACTATACCAAACTCATCCAGGTGAGCCAATGCCCTTTCTGGCACACCCGGAATAGAGCGAGTGATCTCTTCATAACCTAGCTTGGTTTCCCTAGCTTCTACTTCCAGCTCTTCTATGTGGATGGAAGTATAAACGTCTTCTCTTACCAAACGTTCTGAGATAACTATGGCATCCTCAAAGTTGTATCCTCTCCATGGCATGAAGGCTACAAGAACATCCTTCCCTAAAGCAAGCTCTCCTTTGTAGGTAGACTGGCCATCGGCTAGCACATCTCCCTTCTTTACCGATTGACCCTTAATTACCAATGGTCTTTGATTTATGCACGTGTTCTGGTTTGTTCTTTTAAACTTCCCAAGTTCGTATATGTCTATTCCTATATCCGTTGGATCGTTTAGGTCAATTTCTTCCGGATATACCCTGACGACGATCCTCTTACTATCCACTTCCTCCACCAACCCGCTCCTTTTTGCAACTACAATAGCCCCGCTATCCCGCGCCACAATTCTTTCCATACCGGTACCTACTAAGGGAGCTTGGGTGAATATCAAAGGCACCGCTTGTCTCTGCATGTTTGAACCCATAAGCGCTCTGTTTGCGTCGTCGTGTTCTAAGAAGGGTATTAAAGAGGCGGATACGGAAACTACCTGTCTTGGAGATACATCTATATAGTTAACCTGCTCCGGACGTACTATCTGTATGTCATTCTTGTACCTTGCATACACTCTGTCCGTTTTAAGCTTGCCATCCTCTCCATAAGGTGTGTATTGGGCTATTACAAAATTCTCTTCTTCATAAGCGGCCAAGTATTCTACGTCATCCTTAACTTTACCGTTCTCAACCTTTCTGTATGGTGTGACTATAAAACCATATTCGTTAAGTTGAGCATATACCGTAAGGGATGTGACCAAACCTATGTTTTGCCCCTCTGGTGTTTCTATTGGACAGATCCTACCGTAGTGGGATGGGTGTACGTCCCTTATTTCAAATTTTGCACTTTCCCTTGTAAGACCTCCCGGACCCATAGCAGAAAGTCTTCTTTTGTGAGTTATAGCGGAGAGCGGATTGGTGTTGTCCAAGTATTGGGAGAGTGCGCCACCTTTCAAAAAGTCGTAAATCGCACCGGTCAAGTACCTTGGCTGGAGAAGATCCTGGGGTTTGAGGTTTGGGTCATCTGGACTCACTACTGTACACCTGTCCCTAAAATACTTTTCCATACGGGCTATACCTATCCTGCACTGGTTCTCCAAAAGCTCCCCAACCGCACGAACTCTCCTGTTGCCGAGATAGGCTATATCATCCTTCTTTTGCCTTCCGTACCTGAGGTCTATCAGATACTTGACTACATTTACAAGATCCAAAGCACTCAAAAACCTAGCCTCCCCTTCGGTATAGTCCTTAACCTTTACCTCGCTCCTGGTTTTGAAAAGCTCTTTAAGAACTTCTTCTGTAGCCAATCTCTCTGTTCCATCTTCTACCACTACCAGAGGAGGCAGGGAGCTCAACTTCTCTACATCTGCAGGTTTTAAAACCTTTGGCACGTTGTGCACCTTTGCATTGAGCTTTACCCTACCCACCTTGGAAAGGTCGTATCTCGTTATATCTTTAAAGTATAGTTCAAAATGGTTCCTCGCCCTGCTTATAAGATGCTCCAATTCCATTACCATAGGTTCAACTGCCCTGAGCTTTTTGTATATATCCACCAGCGCAATGTCGGATAGATTGAATTTAGAAGGTATCCTTATCTGGCTTCTTCTGTCGGGATCTTTTGGTGAGCATTCAGAAATTAAAGTTTCCACTATGATCTTACCATAGGGACTCTTTACAGTACTTTCTTTAGAAACCGCACAGACCTCTTCTACGCGTATTCTGTCATCTTTAAGCAATCTTTCCAAAAGATTTGGATCTTCTATGTATCTTTCTTCTATAAACTCTTCCTCAGTTCCCTTCCCTTCCACTATTCCCTTGTATCTGAGTATGGCAAACAGGAAAGATCCTTCTAAATCCTCTGTTTTATACTCTTCTCCTGTTTCCCAATCAAACAAGGCACCATCTCTGACAAAGAACTTTTTAGTTTCTGGATAGAAAGCTTTAAGTATGCTGTAAGCGGTTTCCAAACCAAAAGCTCTAAATGCATATGAACCACTTACTTTTTTCTTGTCCACTCTAAGGGTGAGCGCATCGGCAGTGCTAGAAAGCTCAAATTCTATCCTAGAACCCTTATCTGGAATTATGCTAGCCCTGTATATCATCCGCACTATGGTTGTTTCTTTCTGCCTCTCTTCCTTTTCTTCAAAGAAAACCCCAGGAGAACGTATCAGCTGATTGACCAATATTCTCTCACTTCCGTTTATCACAAAAGAACTGTGATCTGTCATCATAGGAATTTCCCCAAAATATACCTTTTTGGGCTCACTAACCCTTTCACCTTTTTTCGTCTTAGTTTTTAGTCTAACTAAAACTCTTAGGGGAGCAGAATAACTAAAACCTTTTATCTTGCAATCTTCCACAGTAAACTTTTCTTTATAGACAAGCTTTGAACCGCACTTGGGGCAGTCTACTCCGTATCCCCCAAGGAAGCTTGAGTCCGAGTGGGCTTTGTAGCCACACTTATTACACTCCCATTCGCCAATTTCATATCCTAAGTATTCTATAGTAATCTTTTCATCTGGATCTTTCATGGGAAAGGATGTTCTAAACAGGTACTCCAACCCTTTCAGTTCCCTGCTGTGGGGGGCTTTTTTGAACTGTATGAAAGATTCGAAAGAATCCTTAGGGACTGTAAGAAGATGTGGAGGAGTGATTAGCTCTTCTCTTTTACCAAAGAATTTTCTTGGAAGAGCAATATTCTTCTTCATGCCTTTACCTCTACTAAATTTTTAGGGTTAAACTTAAAATCATACCATAGAATGGGAGAAAAACAAAATACCCCCTTTATGGAGAGGGGGTATTAGCTTACAAAAAAGCTTAGTCTTACAAATAATCACTTTATCTCTACTTCCGCCCCTGCTTCCTGAAGCTTTTTAGCTATTTGTTCTGCTTCCTCCTTTGGAACTGCCTCCTTTACAGGTTTGGGAGCACCATCTACCAAATCCTTTGCTTCCTTTAGGCCCAAACCAGTTATCTCCCTCACAACCTTTATTACGTTTATCTTATTAGCGCCAGGATTTTTAAGAATTACGGTAAATTCTGTCTTCTCTTCCACTGCTGGAGCTGGACCTGCAGTAGCTCCTGCTGCCACTGGCGCAGCTGTCACCATAGCAGTGGCAGAAACGCCGAATTTCTCCTCCAGTTTTTTAACCAATTCGGCAACTTCCAAAACTGTCATGTTGCCTATGGCCTCTACTATCTCTTCAATGCTAATAGTCGGCATGTTTATACCTCCTTATTGGGATTTTTTATCTTCTATTGCTTTTAAAGTAAGAACTAACTTCTGGGGAACGCTCTTTAGTGCCATTATAAAGTTCATCAGAGGTGCCTGCAGTGTGCCCATAAGTTTGGATATGAGCACTTCCATCGGGGGTAATTCTGCAAGAGCTTGTATATCCTGGGGTTTCAGGAACCTTCCGGACATAAACCCACCCTTTATGCTTGCTACAGGGTTTTCTTTGTTTAGTTCCTTGGAAACTTCAAAGACCTTCTTTGCAACAACCACAGGGTCACTATAAGCAAAAACCAAAGCGGTGGGGCCTACTAACACTTCTCTGTGGTCCGCCACCGGAGTTTGCATAAAAGCCCTATAAAACAGTGTGTTTTTTCCCACTAAAAGCTCTGCGTTCATACTTTTAAGCTCAGCCCTGAGTTTAGTAAGAGGTAAGGCATCTATACCCGAATAGTTGAAGAATATTACCAGATTAGACCTACCTATTCTATCTTTGTAACCATCCACCAGTTCTGCTTTTAATGCCCACGCCTTTCTCATGCAACCGCCTCCTGCAATTTTCTAAGCGTTGTGCTTATGTCCACTTTCACCCCTGGAGACATGGTCCCAGAAAGAGTTATACTTCTAACGTACTGGCCTTTGGCACCAGCAGGCTTTGCCTTTACAACCGCATCAACAGCAGCATAAATATTTTCAATTAACTTTACATCCTCAAAAGAAATCTTACCAACTGGCATGTGCACGTTGCCAGTTTTGTCTACCTTAAACTCCACTCTACCTTTTTTTGCCTCCTCTATAGCCTGTTTAACATTGGTAGTAACGGTGCCAGTTTTCGGGTTTGGCATAAGACCTCTTGGTCCCAGTATTTTACCCAACTTTGCCACTTTGGGCATAATATCGGGAGTGGCTATGACAACATCATAATCCACCCACTCTTCCTTTAGTATTTTGTTTATCAAATCCTCCCCACCTACATAGTCTGCACCGGCTTCCTTTGCAAGTCTTTGCGTCTCACCTTCTGCTAACACCAATACTTTAAGCTCTCTACCTAAGCCGTTGGGAAGCACAACCGAGCCTCTTACCATCTGGTCTGCATACTTTGGATCTACTCCAAGCTTCATAGCAAGCTCAACCGTTTGGTCAAACTTGGGACCGCACTCAGCCTGCATTTTTTTCAACAATCCTATGGCCTCTTCTACAGAATACAACTTGTTTTTGTCGTATAGCTGAATACATTTAGCGTACCTTTTACCCCTCTTCATTGCTCACTCCTTCCAACCTTCTATTTCTATACCCATGTTTTTTGCAGTTCCAGCTATGGTTCTCATAGCAGCATTCAAGTCGTTGGTGTTCATATCTTTTAGCTTGATTTTGGCAATTTCTCTTAGCTGATCCACGGTTATTTTACCTACCTTCTGTCTCTTTGGATCGCCAGAACCACTTTGGACTTTGGCTGCTTTCTTCAGCAAGTAGGATGCAGGGGGAGTTTTCATTATAAAGGTAAAGCTTCTATCTTGATAGATGGTTATAACGACTGGCACCACGGTGCCTGGTTCAAATTCCTTGCTTGCTGCATTAAACTGCTTGACAAATTCCATTATATTTACTCCGTGCTGACCAAGTGCTGGACCAACGGGTGGTGCAGGGGTAGCCTGCTGTGCAGGAAGCATAAGCTCCACTGTGGCACTTACTTTCTTAGCCATTATTAGCCTCCATGAAGAATAAAAAATTATACCATATTTTTAAAGCTTTTCAACCTGAGAAAAGTCCAGCTCCACTGGAGTTAACCTTCCAAATATGCTTATTAACACAGTTATTTTTTCTCTCTCTGGATGCACCTCTTCCACAGTGCCAGTAAAATTCATAAAAGGCCCCTCTATAACCCTTACTTGATCTCCTTTTTCAAACAGGACTCTAACAGGCTTTACCCCCTTCTTGACAAAAGCTATGATCCTTTCCACTTCCTTTTCGTCAAGAGAAGCTACTTTTCCACCCACCAAGACTGGTTTATACACGTGAGGTGTTTTTTCTATAGCCCTCAGGAGAGTATCATCTATATCAGCTTTCATAAGTAAATATCCGGGGAACATCTTAGATTCCAGAATAATTTTTGCTTCTGTTTTGTTTTCTTTGCAGACTATCTTTTGCCCTGGTTTTGAAATGGGGGGCGCTTCTACACATAGGTCTCCCTCCACACTTTCCAAAACCCTAACCTCTCCGTTCTCTATCCTAAAGGTGGTCACACCCTTTTTCCCCAATACGCTGATATCTCTGTTATTCCCACGCAAAGACAACCTATACTTTTCCTTTCCCATAGTCTTTATGACTACCTTTTCCTCCGCAGGGACAACCACTTCTTGAACCTTTTCAGAGAGACCTTCCAACTCAAGAACCTTTAGGAAATTTTCCTTAGCTGTTGCTTCTTTACCCGCTTCTACCTGTAAAGCATACCACTTAAACTCACCCATTACCTACCTCTCAATGAAAGTAAAAAGTTAACAATATTTACAAAGGCTATATCTAAAACCCAAAGATAGAAGCCAATTATAAAAGAAAATATTATAACACTGATTGTGGCCTTAAAGGCCAAACTTCTGCTAGGCCAAGAAACCCTGTTTAGCTCTTGTTTTACACCCCTTAAGAAATTTTTTATCTTTTCCATTCTTTTCTCCATGCGGGGCACGGAGGACTCGAACCCCCAACCGCGGGATTTGGAGTCCCGCGCTCTGCCAATTGAGCTAGTGCCCCTATTTTACCTCTCTGTGCAGGGTGTGCTTTTTACACCACTTGCAGTACTTTCTTAGCTCCATCCTCTGGGGCTTTTTCTGCTTGTTTTTAGTGGTGGAATAGTTTCTCCTCTTGCACTCCGTGCACGCCAAAACTATTACTTCTCTTACCGCAGCCATCCTTTACACCTCAATCAAGGATTTTTGTAACCACACCAGCACCCACAGTCCTTCCACCTTCCCTTATGGCAAATCTAAGTCCTTCCTCCATAGCTATGGGCTTTATCAACTCAACTTCTAACTCCACGTTGTCCCCAGGCATCACCATCTCTTGACCTTCTGGCAACTTCACCACCACACCTGTCACGTCCGCTGTCCTAAAGTAAAACTGTGGCCTGTAGTTTATAAAAAATGGACTGTGTCTCCCACCTTCTTCCTTCGTCAATATATACACCTGTGCCCTGAATTTCCTATGTGGTGTCACACTACCCGGTTTCGCCAACACCTGCCCCCTCTCCACATCGTCTTTACCTACTCCCCTAAGTAGCACACCTATGTTGTCTCCAGGTAGTGCCTCGTCAAGGATCTTCCTAAACATCTCTATGGATGTGGCTACAGTCTTCAGTGGCTCCTCCCTAAGCCCTACTATCTCCACTTCCTCACCAGGCTTTAATACCCCACGCTCTACCCTTCCTGTAACCACTGTTCCACGTCCAGATATACTAAACACGTCCTCTATTGGCATCAAGAACGGTTTGTCAGATTCCCTAACAGGAGTTGGAATGTATTCGTCCATGGCATTGAGCAGTTCCACTATGGCATTGCACCACTTGTCAGGTTTCCCTGCATCAAGCTCCTGCAATGTCCCTAAGGCTGAGCCCCTTATGACTGGCACTTCATCTCCAGGAAATTCATACTTATTCAAAAGTTCCCTCACTTCAAGCTCCACAAGGTCCAAAAGCTCTGGGTCATCTACCATGTCACACTTGTTCATGAACACCACTATGTAGGGAACATTGACCTGTCTTGCCAACAGCACGTGTTCTCTTGTCTGTGGCATTGGACCGTCTGCTGCAGAAACCACAAGGATAGCTCCATCCATTTGGGCTGCACCTGTTATCATGTTCTTGATGTAGTCTGCGTGTCCTGGACAATCCACGTGTGCGTAATGCCTCTTTGCGGTTTCGTATTCCACGTGTGTTATGTTTATGGTTATACCTCTTTCTTTTTCTTCTGGTGCTTTGTCTATTTCTTCATACTTCATACATTTTGCTTTACCGCCTGGCAAAACACCAGCACCCAGTGCGCATGTGATGGCAGAGGTTAGAGTAGATTTGCCATGGTCTACGTGTCCTATGGTTCCCACGTTAACGTGTTCCTTCTCTCTTACAAACTTCTCCTTTGCCATACCTTGCTACCTCCTGTGTTTAAGCCCAGGACCGGACTTGAACCGGCGACCTCACCCTTACCAAGGGTGTGCTCTGCCTACTGAGCTACCTGGGCTATAGTTTAAAAGCGGGCGACGGGACTCGAACCCGCGGCCTGCTGCTTGGAAGGCAGCTGCTCTACCACTGAGCTACGCCCGCTAAAGTGGAGGGGGCAGGATTCGAACCTGCGCAGGGCGGAGCCCGGGGGATTTACAGTCCCCTGCCTTTGGCCGCTCGGCCACCCCTCCTAAAGCCAAAAGCTGGCGGTGGGACTTGAACCCACGACCGCGGGATTACAAATCCCGCGCTCTGCCGACTGAGCTACGCCAGCTGAAAATTATATCATAAATCATAACATAAAGATTTTCAAGACACTATTACTGCTTAACATCGGGGCGAGGGGACTCGAACCCCCGACCTTCGGCTCCCGAAGCCGACGCGCTACCACCTGCGCCACGCCCCGTTAGAAAACCTAAGATTTTATCCCTCCACTTACTTGCCACAAACTCCACCTCTTGCACATCTATGGTTTTGAGTTCTCTCTTTTCCATCAAAATTCTACCTTTGCACACCACTGTATCTATATCCTCTGCGCTTGCGCTATACACCCACTGAGAGATAGGATCATATAGAGGTTTCCAGTGGGGACTATCTGTTTTAACCAGTATAAAATCCGCATCAAAACCCAGCTCTATCCTTCCTGCCTTTATACCAACCGCAGAAAAACCCATCTGTGTGGCAATCCTTAGAGCCTGATCTGCATCCATTGCCTTAGCGTTTAGACTATAACCCTTTTGGAGCTTGGCCATCAAAGACATCTCCTCGTGCATGTTTAGGTTATCGTTAGACGCTGGTCCATCCGTTCCGAGGCAAACGTGAATACCCCTTCTTATATAATCCCAAATTGGCGCTATGCCAGAGGCAAGCTTTAGGTTGCTTTCTGGACAGTGCAGAACTCTAACCTTTCTCTCTTTTAGAACTTCCCTCTCTTCCTCCGTGGTCCATACCACATGGGCACAAAGTAGCCTTTCGCTCAAAACTCCTAAACTTTCTAAATGCATAACGGGAGTTTTTTCATACTGCTCTTTTATCTTTTCTACTTCCTCTCTGGTTTCTGAAAGGTGAGTATGAATGTAGACATCTTCGGACTGTGCCAACTCTTGAACCTTTTCAAAGGTGGATGGACCGCAGGTATAGGGAGCGTGGGGACAAAGCACAGGAAAAACGAGCTCTTCTCCCTTAAAAACCCTTACAAAATCCTTTGCTCTCTTTATATACTCTTCTGGTGCTTTAGCGACCTTTGTAGGAAAGTCCAGTATGCCAAAACCCAAACCCACCCTAACTCCCACTTGCTTAGCCACATCACCCACTATCTCTTCAAAAAAATACATATCCATAAACAAAGTTGTCCCATTCTTTATACCTTCCGCCAGCGCTATAAGCGTGCCGTCTCTTACAAACTCCTCTGAAACAAACTCCGCTTCTAACCTCCATATAACCTTCTGAAGCCAATCCATAAGTGGCAGGTCTGCCCCAAGACCTCTCAAAAGAGTCATAGGTAAGTGAGTGTGCATGTTGGCAAAGGAAGGTAAAAGCAGTTTCCCGTTGGCATGTATTACTTGTTTTGCTTCTTTCTCCTCTTGTCCAATATACGCTATCTTACCATCCTTTACTCCCACGTTCATTTTTTTTCTTAGCTCAACGACGAATGCTTCTTTTACCAGAAGGTCCAGCATGAAAACTTAGTATATCACTCCAGCTCTGAGAATGTCATGCATATGAATTATGCCTATTGGCTTTCTGTCCTCGTCCGTAATTATCAAGACAGTAATCTTGTAATCTTCCATTCTTCTTAGAGCTTCCGCTGCAAGCTCATCCATCCTGGCGGTTTTAGGATTTTTGGTCATCACATCCCCGGCAAGACTGTTGTTTAGGTCCCCTCCTCTGTTTATAAACCTTCTTAAATCCCCATCGGTGATTATACCGCAGAGTTTTCCTTCGTAATCCACCACCGCCACCGCTCCAAAGCCTTTGCTAGTCATTTCCACTATAACTTTACCCATTGGATCAGATTCTTTTACTATTGGGACTTCTTGACCGGTATGACAGAGCTCTTTTACAAGCTTTAGTTTTCTCCCAAGCGTTCCCGCAGGATGTCTGTTGGCAAAATCCTTTTCTGTGAATCCTCTTAGCTCCAAAAGTACCATAGCCAGCGCGTCTCCTAAAACCAAAGATGCAGTGCTTGTGGTAGTTGGAGCTAAGTTTAAAGGACACGCTTCCTTTTCCACACCTAAAAACAAGCATACATCCGAGTGTTTAGTCAAAGTGGAGTTAGGGTTATTAACTATGGATATAAGCTTAGCTCCTATTAGCTTAACGTAAGGAAGTAGGGCAACCACTTCTGCCGACTCTCCACTATTTGATATGGCAAGCATCACATCCTTGCTTTCTATAACTCCAAGGTCTCCGTGAAGGGCTTCTGAAGGATGTAAAAAGTGGGCTGGAGTGCCTGTGGAAGAAAGCGTAGATGCTATCTTCTGAGCTATATGTCCAGATTTGCCTACTCCCGTAGTTATGACCTTCCCCTCGCAGTTTAGGATAAGTTCTACCGCTTTTACGAAAGACTGGTCTAACCTTTCTGAAAGTTTAGAGAGCTCTTTTACTTCCTCCTCTATTACTTTCCTTGCCTTAAGCAGTATTTGCTCACTTCTCATATATGCTTATCTTTAGAATTATAACCTACAACAAAAACAGTCTGCTTAGCTCCCGACCCAACCAATAGCATGATATAATTAACAAATTATGAGACTACCAGAAAAATTGGTGGAACGTATTGCAGATAGGATTATAAAAGAGCTAACAGAAGAAAGAATAATAGAATTGGAAGATTCTTACGTTTTTAAGAAGAAAATAATAGGGATTTTCAAAAAGGCTGAAGAAGAGGAAAGAATGCTTGATGAAAAAACCAGAGAAATACTAAAAGAAAAAATGGATCTTGTGGAAGAAGCAAGCTTAGATTACAGAACTGCTTATAAAGCAATTCGTAACAGACTTGCGGAAGAAATGAATATTAATACTAATAAAAGGGAAAGGATGAATCAAATAGCGGGTATGATAAAGGACCTAATAATGGAAGATGAATCTGTAGAAGTGTACGAAGAACCCTATGTTATAAGAGCAAGGACAAGAAACATACTTATGGAGGCTCTAAAGGAAGAGGAAGACATAGATAAGGAAGTTAGAGAAAGAATAAGGTCCTATTCAAAAAGGATCGTGGAAGGCACGCCCGAATGGAACCATCTATACAAAAGAATTTACGAAGATGCTTTAAGAAGAAGGGGATTGCTTTAAGGCAAATAGGCTATAGGATTTTGTCTCATCCCATATTTCAATATCTCGTAATGTAAGTGATTTCCAAAAGACCTACCAGTATTACCAACCTTACCGATTATCTGAGCTTTTACAACCCTATCTCCATAGCTTACAGAAATACTTGAAAGGTGTGCATACAAAGTGGCAAATCCATAGCCGTGATAAACTATTACAGTATAACCATAGCCTCTCAACCAACCAGCATACACAACTCTGCCATCCGCGGTTACACTGACGGGAGTGCCATAGGGAGCAGATATGTCTATACCAGTGTGAAACTCCTTCCGCTTACCCACTATGCGCCAACCGTAATCCGAAGTCACCACTCCAACCACAGGCCATATATCTGGTCTTACCATATCCACAGTTCTGACATCCACAAGCTCCCTAAAAGCTTCTTCAACAGACATTTCTTTTCTAATGATTTCATCCACACTTTGGGTATTGATTTCCTCCAATGGGTCATCGTAACGCGCATCCTGATGAGGATAACTTACAGAAGGACCCCCTACCCCAAGTTGCATTAAAGATGTATTACCAATTATGGAACAACTCAACACTAATAAAAAAAGAATTTTTATCATGCTAATTCCCCTCTACAAAAGGATAGGATAAAATATAAACCTGTTCCCTTTCCTCAGTCAAGGGATTTTTTCAAGATATCCTCTAAATAGTGTGTTATTTTTCTGTATAAGGGTTCACTTAAGGATAATTCTTCCAAATTCTCAATTCGGTTCTCACAGTTAATCTTGTTGAGAATTTTAGCTAAACTATTTTCAAAAAGATCCTCTCTGTAAACACCAAGAGATTTAATGAGCTCTAGTTTAAGCTTTATTTCAAACACTTTGTAGTTTTTAACGTCTATTTTTAAGTAGTTTTGAAGAAGATTAAATATGAAACTATCATAATAGGAAATCCAACCAACTACAGTTTGAACAGTCTTTGTCATCCACAAAAATCTGCGGAAATTCCTCATAGCTAGATATGAATAAAACTCTACCTCTATTACATCGTCCAATATCAAAAGCCCTCCCGACTGGTGGTAATATGCTGTCAATATGTTGAAGGGTTCAAAGATAGCACAGTATGCATTCTGCGGGTGAAAACCATTTCTTACAAAGATCTTTCCCCTTCCCACTGTTCCATAAATGTACGCGAGTAAGTCCCGCTCGTTTATAAGCATTTTCTTTACAACTATAACCTCAGCTTTTGCGCTCATGGTCCTTAAAGTATAATATTCAGATCAATGCATAAAAAACCAGAGAACTTACTCATCACTTGGGCGGATTTTATAGATACTATACGGAACTTCTTTAAATCAAAAGGTTACCTGGAAGTTACAACTCCAATCTTGCAGATATATCCAAACGTGGATCCCAACGTAGAACCTCTAAAGGTCAAACTTAATCTGGGTGGAAGGGACAGAATTTTTTGGCTTCATACTTCACCCGAGCATGCAATGAAAAAAATGCTTGCAAGTTTTCCGATTAATATGTTTCAAATAACTAAGGTTTTTAGGGATAAGGAGTATGGAAGATTACACAGACCTGAATTTACTATGTTGGAGTGGTATAGGTTGGAGGCAAACTATGAAAATCTTATAGAGGAAATCGTAGAGTTGTTGAAACTCTTCGGATTTGAAAGTTACGAAGTGCTTGAGCTTGAGAAAGCTTTTGAAAAATACTTAGGCGTGGTTTTGTCTGAGGATGAGGAAATACTTAAAAACAATCTCGTTTCCTACGGATACGAGTTTGATGATAAAGAAGATTGGGACAGCTTATTTTACCGCCTCTACATAGATTTGGAGAAGCATCTTGGCTTTGACAAGCCCACTTTTTTAGTAAAGTTCCCCTCCAAGCTTGGGGTTTACAGTGTTTTGAAAGATGGATATGCAGAAAGATTTGAACTGTACATAAAGGGCGTGGAGATAGCCAACGGATGGACAGAAGAGAGGGACCCAAATGAAATAAGAAAAAGAATGGAATCAAACTTGAGGGATAGAGAACTCCCGCTGGATGAAGAGCTGTTAAAGGCATTAGCCAGCATTACAAGCTTTTCAGGCTGTTCCATAGGGTTGGAAAGGCTTTTTATTGTAGTTTATAATATCCAAACTTTAGATGACCTTCCGTGGATTTTTCAGATATAAAAGGAGGAAAAGGAATGAAAAACTTAAAAGAGGCACTTGAAACACTACTCGAAAAGACATACTCTCCGTACTTTGTTTCAAGCCTATATCTGAGGCTTACACCAGAAAGCAGAACCGACAGAAAGTATCTGAAAGTATTCAAGGATATGGTAAAAGCTCAGAAGGCTAACTTAGAAAAAAGGAAACTCAGCGAGGAAGTCCTCAATTCTCTGATTGAAGACTTTAAAAAAATGGAGGATTTTATCAGCGATCCGGAAAATCTAAAATCTTGTGGGGCTATAGCGCTCTTTTCATGCAGTGGCAAGGATATATTTGTTCATATAAAACTTCCCTACGCATACAGAGATAGACTTATGGTGTCTATAAATCCCTTAGTCAGAGAACTAGCAGCCATAGACGGAGAATTAGGTAGAATTGGCGTTGTTCTGTTAGACAGAAAGCATATCAGGTTCTTTTTGATGGATTTTGAAAGCATTGTAGAAGTTTACGATTTCCTTGAACCACTGGCTACTAGGTCTCACAGATTTCACAGTGGTGGTGATGCGTTAAAGGGGGCGCAAGGCACTTTCAAATACTCTATGCCTTCAAGGGCTTCATCACCAAACATGGTCCAGCATTCTATGGGTGAATACAGGTTCCACATGAGAATTCAGGAGGAAAAACACAGGATATTTAAAACAGCCAACGACGCCCTTATGGAAGCATGGAAGGAAAGCAAGTTTGACAAGTTAGTCATAGGAAGCTTAAGGGAAGATATAAAAGATATAGAAAACCATCTACACACCTACCTTTTGGAAAGGTTAGTGGGATATATAAACATTAATCCTTCTGAAGCTAAGGAGCAGGAGATCAGGGAGAAAGTTTTGGATCTGCTTTGGCAAAAGGACAGGGAGCAAGAAGAAAGCCTGATAGATCAGCTTAAGCTTCTGGAAGGGCAGGGACTTGCGGTTAGCGGGGTATCAAAGGTTCTGGAGCAGTTGCAAATAGGAAACGTAAAAACTCTTTTAGTAGCCGACAGTTTTGAAAAGCCTGGATATTACTGTTCAGAATCTCATCTGCCTACCTTAAAGCCCGAATGCCCTATGGAGGGAGAGGTTGCCTATCCAGTGGAGGACATAACGGATGAGATAATAGAGCTCGCTTTAGAGGAAAGAGCAAGTGTAGAGATCATAATTAGAGAAGATCTCCAAAAGAGGTTAGATGGTATGGGAGCTTTTTTGAGGTGGCGAGTATAAACTTTATTTTATGGAAAAGGTAGCGATATTCATAGATGGCTCTAATATTTTCCACGCCATAAGACAGCTGAACATAAAGATAGACTACACAAAGCTCGTGGACTTTTTAAAAGAGGACAGAAGGCTTATAAGGTCATATTTTTATGGGGCGGTTCCACAGGAAAAGGACCTAAAAAAGCACACGCCCGAGTGGGAAAGCTTTTTAAGACAAAGAAGGTTCTTAGAAGAACTATCACTGCAAGGTATAAAAGTTAAGACTGCAAACCTAAGAAGACTTCCCAGTGGAGAGTTTATAGAGAAAGAGGTGGATATAATGTTGGCTACCGACATGTTAAGCCTTGCGTATAAAAATGTATATGATACTGCCATCTTGGTAAGTGGAGACAGTGATTTTTCTTACACAGTGGGAGAGGTCCAAAGCCTAGGCAAAAGGGTAGAAAATGCATCCTTTGAGAAGACAAGTTCTTATATTCTTAGAAAGGTCTGCGATAGATTTATCCTATTGGATGACTACCTTGATAGGTTTGTGGTGGAGGAAAAACTGCAGGTAAGTCAGGAGGTTAGCTTTTGGGAAAAGATGTTCAAACTATGGAAAAGGTAGTTTCTCTTAACATCAACTCTAAATGTTTAAGAGATTTTGAGTGTGTTGATAAGTTATATGGCTATTGGGCAATTACGGTAGGTGTTTTTGACGGTGTGCACCTTGGGCATAGATATTTAATAGAAAGACTTGTGGAGAATGCAAAAAAAAGGAATCTTAAATCTTGCGTTCTGAGTTTTCATCCTCATCCTTCAAAGACTCTGTCACCAAGCCAGCAACCCTGCGAGTTAACAGATCCTCTGGAAAGGGCAGAAAGAATACTAAGGCTTGGTGTAGATATGGTGGTTTATATACATTTTGATAAAGAATTTTCTAAGGTTAGGGCGGAGGACTTTTTGAGGGATATCATCTACGAAAGGTTAAAGTGTAAATACCTTCTGGTGGGTTATGACTGGAGGTTTGGCTACAAAAAAGAGGGGGAGGTGGAGCTGGCCAAGGAGTTTGGACAAAAGTTGGGTTTTGAGGTGGAAACTGCAGAACCGTTTTATAAGAATGGACACCTCATAAGTAGCACTTACATCAGAAGACTTTTGCACAGTGGGAGGTTAGAAGAAGCTTTTGAATACTTAGGAGAAAAGTATTTTATAAGAAGAAAGGTAGTAAGAGGCTCTGGTAGGGGAAGCATGCTAGGCTATCCTACTGCAAACCTTGGTGGGACAGAAAATTTATGTCTTAAGGAAGGAGTGTATGCAGTCAAGGTAGAGGATCAGTATTTAGGCGTTGCAAACTACGGCTACAGGCCTACCTTTGATGGAAGGACAAAGGTGCTTGAGGTTCATCTCTTAGACTTCAAGGGCAACTTAAGGGGTAAGAAAATAAAAGTGGAATTTC
>Ga0072500_142829_pt1 | contig 41135 bp, 31 predicted proteins | sample GBScelen77Swater_FD_63803 | JGI IMG/M metagenome (GOLD analysis project Ga0072500, IMG submission 63803) | Hot spring microbial communities from Great Boiling Spring, Nevada - cellulolytic enrichment S 77C v2 (version 2) | ecosystem: Environmental > Aquatic > Thermal springs > Hot (42-90C) ...
GTGTCGTCGGTTGGGTCGTTGTTATGACCAGTTATGTGAGGTGGAGGCGGGTTGGATTGTGATTGCGTGTGTGCGGTGGCTGGTGCGTCGGATTGCAAGGCGGAATTCCTAGATCGCTTCTTACTCTCAAGTTCATCTGACGCGCAACGAGACGCGCTTCCGAATCATCGAGCAGCAAGACATCGGGTTGCTCTTGTACCGCCAACGCAATCGCTTCCGCTTCACCTGCACCCAGATACAACTTCAGCAGGGAAGCAAGGTTTTCATCCTGTAGAGGCTTTTGCTGAAGCCATCCATCTTGAACAGCGCGCTCGATAAGGGGCGTTTCAGGGTACCCCTGCCCTTGCTCAATCACCTCTCTCAAGACAGCGGGGGAATCAATACCTCTCGGTGGAATTCACGCAGCAATTCCAGCTGTCCTATTTTTGAAAGGTGGATTATAGGCGAGGCGTTACTGACTGCTTTGGGCATAATCCAGATCCATCTGCAGGTCTTCTTCCGTGTAGTGGCGTGTAATCTGGCGGGCGCCGAGCAGCTCGGTAAACTCGCGGACATTCATACCTGCCAGCAAGCACGCTTTCCCGAAGGGCAAGATGCCCCGAGCGTACAGAGCGAGCGCCAGCTCGCGACGCAGCACCTTCTCCGCTTCATCAGGCGGCAAACGCAGGGCGCGGGAAACCTCTTCAGGTATCTCGATGTTTAGGGATGCCATCGCGTTCAATTATACCCCTCCCAACGGACGCAATCCCCGCGCAATCGGGTATCATATATAAGCGGAGGCACACCGTATGCGACTGACGGAGCGACTGAAAGCCAAGATTCACATGGCGCGCGTCACGGAATCGCGCCTGGACTACATCGGCAGTATCGCGATTGACGAGGAACTGATGGACGCGATTGGCATCGAGCCAGGCGAGATGGTGCATGTGTGGGTGATGGATAACGGAGAGCGGTTTCAGACCTATGTGATTCCCGCCCCGCCCGGCTCGGGTGAGATTGCCATCTACGGCTCCGCCGCCCACAAAGCCCAGAAGGGGCATCGGCTCATCATCGCCGCGACCGTGTTCACCGACGAGTGGGTGGAACCGAAGATGGTGCTGGTCAACGAAAAGAACCAGATTGTGCAGTATCTGCCGTTCAAAGCCCAGGCGATTCCAGTGGAGCTTTCCTGATGCGAGGCGAGCCAGGTCTTCGCGCCATCCTGTTCGATGTGGATGGCACGCTCATCGATACCGTCCAGCTGATTGTGAAGGCGCTGGACTACACTTATCGCAAGCATCTGGGGATTGCTCTGCCCCATGAGGAGATTCGGCGCCTGATAGGCTTGCCGCTCCATGTGCAGATGCACTATTTAGACGATAGGGTGAGCCATCCCGTGGACCACCTTCAGATGGAGAACGACGAGCGCGCCTATTACGAAGCGCACCGCCATGAGGAGCGCGTGATTCCTGAGATGGTAGAAGCGGTGCGCGAAGCCAGGCGACGCGGCTACCGTACCGCGCTCGTGACCTCTAAAAATCGGCTGGAGTACGCAATCTCACGCCCTCAACTCCAACTGGATGACTGGATCGATACACTGGTAACGGCGGAAGACACGGAGCGCCATAAACCGCACCCCGACCCCGTGTTGAAAGCGCTGGAACGCCTCAAAGTCGCTCCCGAGGAGGCACTCTATATCGGGGACACGGTCTACGACCTGACCTGTGGGCGCTCCGCAGGGACTCAGGTTGCCGCCGTTGCCTGGGGCGCGCACTTGCCCGAAGACCTGCGCGCCGCTCAACCCGACTATTTCTTTGAACACCCACAGGATGTGCTGGACTGGATCAGAACCCTCCCACCTATAGACGACGATGGCACGCCGAAAGAAGACAGTTTCCGAGTCAGCCCTGCCTCCCTCCGCGGAGGCTCCCGTTACGAATGAGAGTGGACGCAAACGACGACGGAAAGTAGCGGAAGCACCGCCGCCAGAGGCAACAGTGCCCACAATCGCGGCGGCGGAATCGCCAGCGGAAGGCTCCGCCAAGCCGTCGCGACGCAGGCGCACGGCGGCGCCCCCAGCAGAGGCTCCGCCCCCTGAAGCGCCTGCCGCACCCGAAACCGCTCAGGCTGCCGAACCCAAGCGCAAACGACGCGCGCGGAAAGCCGAAACGGCGCCTGCCGAACCAGAAGCTCAGGTTGTCGCCGCTCCCCCAGAAGCCGAGACACCTGCTGAGGTGGAGTCGCCCCCTCCCGAAACGCCCCGGCGACGCACCCGACGCAAGAAAACCGCTGCCGAACCCACCACCGAAGCACCCCCTGTGGAAACGGTAGCGGAAGAGCCTGCCGCCCCCGCAAGCGCCGAAGGCGCCGCTACCCCCGTAGAGAGCGCCGAAGCGCCTGCCCCCACCAGGCGCCGACGCCGCAGAAGAGCCAAAGCGACACCCGAAGCCGCGGCTGAGCCTGCGTCTGCAGAGAGTGCCCCTGTTGTTGAGGTCCCGCCCACACCGCCAGCGGAAGCGCCAGAAGAGGCTCCCCGCAAAACGCGCCGACGCCGTAAAAAGGCGGAAGCTGTCGAAACGGTCCCTGAAACGGCTGTTGTGGAAGAAGCCCTTCCTGCAAAGCCGCCCATTCGCCATCCGCTGGTGCGCGTGCATTTCCATCACGGCGTTCCCAGCATCACCGTTGGCGAAAAAAGCTATCGTCCCTTCTTCTTTTTTGGCAACCCGCACACCACCGAAGCAGGCGCCCGCATTCATCAGGAAATGCAGCTCGCCTTTGAGGCAGGCATTTCGCTGGTGGCGTTGCTGATTACCCTGCCCGCACGCGACACAGGGGCGATTGAGGCGTTTGACCAGGTGCGCTACTGGGTCGCGCTCGCCCGCGAGCTGAACCCGAATGTGCAGATTCTGTGGCGGATTGTGCCTGCCCCTGTGGGACGCTGGGAAAAAGAGTATCCCGAAGGCGTGATTCGGTATGCCGACGGCACAATCGGTGGACCCTCGGTGTGCGCTGACCGCTGGTGGCAGCTGGTGCAGGAGCAACTGACGCGCCTTGTGGAACTGATTGAGCAGGAAGAGGAGGGCGCGCACACGCTGGGCTATCATCTGGACTGGGGCGAGTGGTTTTATCCTGAATCGGGCGGTTATGATACCAGCGAGGCGGCGCTCAGCGCGTTTCGCGACTGGCTCCGTCGTCACTATCGGGGCGATTCGGTCTCGCTCCGCGCCTGCTGGTTTGATGGGCAGGTGAGCTTCAGCACGGCGACTCTGCCACCTTTCCAGCCCAGCGCGCCGCCCCAGAAACTGCAATTCTATCACCTGCGCCGTGAAGGACGCTGGATAGACTATCACCGCTTTTTGTCGGAAATCACCGCGAAGCGCATCCTCACGCTGGCAGAGGCGGTCAAAAACGCCTGCCAGAACCGGGCGCTGGTGGGGGTCTCCTACGGCTATCTGCTGGAGTGGCGCCATCCCCATTCGGGGCATCTGGCGCTGGGGCAGCTGCTGCGAAGCGAGCTGATAGATTTCCTGAGCGCACCGATTACCTACGCTGACCGTCTACCTGGCGGCACGGGCGCCTTCCCCACCCCCGTCGACTCGGTACACCTGCACCACAAGCTGTTTCTCTCGGAGGAGGACTATCGCACGCCGTTTGGCAAGATGGCGCCGATTGGCGCGCCCGCGACGGAGCGCACGCTGACCCCTACCAGTGAACCTGACGACTATAATCCGCCCCTGCGCTCGGCAGAAGCGGTGGTGCAGGCACAGGCGCGTTCCGTTGGGCAGGCGCTCACTTTCGGCTACGGCACGCAGTGGATGGACCTGTGGGGCGAGGGCTGGCTTGCCAGCCCGATTGCATGGGAAAACGCACGCGCGGAGCAAATCCTCTGGGAGATTCGCGAGCGCACCCCGCAGGCGCCCCCCGATGTCGCTGTGATTGTAGACCCTACCAGCATGCGCTATGTACGCACCGGTTCGCGCCTGCTGGAACAGGTGATAGTCAAGGCGCGAGAGGCGCTCATGCGCAGTGGCGTCTCGGTCGGGTTCTACCTGCTGGAAGATATCGTGCGCCGCGACTTCCCGCTCACCCGCATGGTGCTGTTCCTGAACGCATGGCGACTGTCGCACCCTGTGCGAGAAGCCATCCAGCGCAAGCTCCAGCGCAATCAGCGCACGCTGGTCTGGCTCTACGCAGGTTCCCTGTTCAAAGGACATCGCGACGCGCTCGCCACCGCCCGCGAGGTGATGGGCTTCGCGCTCGCACGCCAGCCATGGGCAAGCACGCAGGGGACGCAAATCGTTAAACCTACTCACCCGATTGCACGCGCACTCGGCACCGATAAGCTCGGCGCTCAAGAGCCATGGGAACCCAGCTACTATGTGCTGGACGAAGACGCCGAAGTGATCGGGCAGTATATTGAAACGGGTTTGCCCTCGCTGGCGGTTAAGGATCACGGCGACTGGCGCTCGGTGTTTATCGGGGAGCGCACGCTCACCCCGGAGCTGATTCGCGCCCTTGCATGGTGGGCGGGGGTGCATGTGTGGCTCAGCTCCAACGATGTGCTGCATGTGCGCCGTCCCTGGCTTCACCTCCATGCCACCCGCAGTGGGCGCAAAACCCTCTTCCTGCCCGAAGGCATCAGCGTGTACGACCCTGCTGAAGGGCGCGTTATCGCGCGCAACGGCGGCGAATATGTGGTGAGTCTGCAGGAGGGCGAAAGCCGCGTGCTACTAATGGATACCGCCGAGCGGCTGGAAGCGCTTCTGCGCGGAGAAAGCCTGCCGCCGCTGGCGCACGAAGAGCCTGTGCCAGAGCCTGAGCCTGTCAAAATAGAACCCGTTATCCCCATCGTGGCAGTGGAACCCCTGGAGGAGGTCGCGCCAGAGGCGGCGGAGCCTGCTCGAAGCCGCAAAGCGCGCGGCGCTCGCAAGCGCCGTCCTAAAGGGGGCACAAAGGAAACCCCGTCGGTACCCTCCATAGAAGCGGTTCAGTGGCGGCGTGCGCCTGTAGAACGCAACGGGGAACCCTCATGACCACTCGTCGGATTATCCCCTGCCTCGATATTAAGAATGGGCGCGTGGTGAAGGGTGTGCGTTTCGTGGGCTTGCGCGACGCAGGCGACCCGGTGGAACTGGCACGCTATTACGATTCAGAAGGCGCTGATGAGCTGGTGTTTCTGGACATCACCGCCAGCCACGAGCGCCGCGCCCCCGTGTTTGAGTTAGCCAGCCGTGTCGCCGAACAGGTGTTCATCCCCTTCACCGTGGGGGGCGGCATTCGGAGCCTTCAGGATATTCGCGCCATCCTGCAGGCAGGCGCCGACAAAGTGAGCCTCAACACGGTCGCTGTGGAAAACCCCACTCTGATTACCGAAGCGGCGGAGCGGTTCGGCAGTCAGTGTGTGGTCGTGGCGATTGACGCCCGCTGGAACGGCGCGTTTTACGAAGTGTATACCCACGGCGGGCGCACCCCCACAGGCAAAGACGCCGTGCAGTGGGCGCAGGAAGTGGTTCAGCGCGGCGCAGGCGAGATTCTGCTGACCAGCATGGATCGCGATGGCGTGCAGACGGGCTACGAGCTGACGCTCACGCGACAGGTGGCAGAGGCGGTCTCTGTGCCGGTGATTGCCTCCGGGGGCGCCGGCGCGCCTCAGCACCTGTACGAGGCGCTCACCGAAGGCAAAGCGTCTGCCGCGCTGGTCGCCTCCATCGTGCATGACGGCGTTTATCGCATCCGCGAGCTGAAAGCCTATCTGCACGAACGGGGCGTGCCTGTGCGGGACACCATCGCCTAAGCACGGGAAATTCTCCCCGCATGGGCAGGAGCTCACTGTGTGGAGATTGCACACGGCGGACACCGGCATCCATAATTAATACTCAGAGTTTGAGCGTAGGGTACAATTACTGAGCGGAGCTCCCAAGCTGCGGGAGGTGATCAGGCAATGGCTGAGAACAAGCATCTGAAAATGGAGCGCGAATTAAGCGCGGTGCTCGACCGAATTCAAGGCGCGCACCCAGAAATGGCAGAAGGCTACACAGACTTTGTGGAGCGGTACAAGGAGTTCCTCAGAACCTATCGGCAATTTCTCGGATTACCGAAACCACGGCAGGAAGAAGCTAGGGTAAAGAATCAATGGAACCCGTGAACTTTCCTCAGCAGACCCCACTGTATTACGCTTTGCATGCGGAGCGCTACCAGCGCAGAGAGCTCATCCGACAGGTACAGGCGCTCACGGGACGCAAGTTAATGGTTTACTTCACGAATGCTATGCGTCCAGATTCAGCTATCGACCAGCGCGATGTGGTTCCTTTTCAGGAAATGATTTATGATTGCTTAAATCATAGCGAATCGGATGTGGATTTGCTGATTCAAAGCAGTGGTGGAGATATCGATGCAGCCGAAAAGATTGTTAGCCTGATTCGTGGTCAAGTAGCGTCGTTGCGCGTCATCGTGTCTGAGCGTGCAAAAAGTGCCGCTACACTTATCGCCCTTGCTGCTGACGAGATTTTGATGAGCGATACCTCGGAACTTGGTCCTATCGACCCACAGGTAGTTGTTCAAACTGCCACTGGTCAGCCCGTTATGCGTCCCGCGCAGTCGTTTCTCGATGGGCTAAAACGCATCCTACAGGAGACCCAGCAAGCGGGAGTTTTGAATCCAGCGTACTACCCTATCCTTTCCCATCTCGATCCTGCCCTTATTGACTTTTGTGAGAAAGCCATCGCTCGCTCTAAGCAGTTTGCACGACGCTGGCTTGAGCAACACATGTGCGCTGGAGATGTACAAAAAGCAGAAAGTATTGCCAGACAGCTCTGTGATGTGGAGCGATACGCCTCCCACGGCGCTGTCATCAATTATGAGGAAGCCCAAGCCATGGGCTTGAAGGTTAACTACGTACGCACAAATGAGCCACTCTGGGAAGCCATCTGGCGTTTACATACCGCCTATGAGGTTTTCATCCATAGAACTCAACTACCTAAAGTGTTTGAAACAGAACACGTATCAATTGCTTAGCATTGGATAGTACCCCTTCCCTCATCACTCGTTGGATGAGGGAAGGAGAAAAGCAAACCAGCTTCTCAAAACGCCCCTATCCGAATAAACGGCGCCCAGTAGTAGGGGTGCTGGAAGCGCGGGTCTTGCTTGACCTCCAGCCCGGCGCGGCGGAGCGCCTCTTCGGGAGTCAGCCCCTGCTTGAGCAACGCATAGAAACGGCTCATGAGCAACGCTGTGCTTTCGTCGCTGACCTTCCACTGGCTCAGTATCTGCACAGGAACGCCGCAGACGCTGAGCGCCCACACCATGCCCATCGTGCCCTCGCCCGGACGCGCCTGTCCGCGTGCGCTCTCGCATGCGGACAGCACCACCATCTCCGCGCTCAGAGGGATTTCCATCAGCTCGCGTGCCGTGAGAATCCCGTCCTCGCCAGAGTTTTCCGCAGGTTCCGCCAGTACCAGACCGCTCTGCAAGGGTGTTGCATCGTTGAAGTAGCCATGCGTTGCCAGATGCAGGTAGCGATACTTGCCCATCTCCGCCTTGAGGGTTGCTTCCTGAGCGTCTGCCCCTTTGAACAGGGTGTGGTCAGGGAACAGGGGCGCAATCCGCTGGGCTTCCTGTTCTGTGCCGGGCAGGGGCGTAATGCGCACACCCAGCTCTGCAAGATACTGCCCTGTGATGTCGCGTGCGCCTGCCGTGATGGGGCGCGCGCCCGCGGTAATCGGGCGTGCGCCTGCGGTGATGGGACGCGCCCCCGCCGTGATGGGGCGCTCACCCGCAGTTATCGGGCGTTCCCCTGCGGTAATCGGGCGCTCGCCCGCTGTCAGGGGGCGTTCCCCTGCGGTAAGGGGACGCTCGCCTGCAGTCAGAGGGCGCGAGCCTGCAGTCAGAGGGCGCGCCTCGTCCGCACGCGCCAGTGTCAGCATCCCAAACTGGGGGTTAGCGACCATCAACATCTCTTTTTCAGGGCGTGGGCGGTTAGGCACCTCGCGCAAGCGCACAGCGATAGACGCACTGGGTGCGTAAATCAGGGTATATTGCTCCCACAGGAAGCCCTGTGTGTTGAGCAACGCCTGAAACGGCACATCCCAGAGCTCCACATCGGGGCAGATAATCAGCGTTTTCGCCGAAGCGATGCGCCCCTGCACAGGACCCAGCAGGAGCCGATGCATTTCGCGAGCAGGCGCCTCATATTTGCCTTCTGGGGTCGCGCAGGTCAACACGAACGCTTCGGTCAACTCGCCCAGCGGCTTCTGAAGAGTGATCTGATGCACGCTCAGACGGGGCTGGTCTTTCTCCTTCGTCAGGCAGAACACCAGCACGACCGACTGATTCCCTTTGCTGGTGGGGATGGCAAGGTATTCCAGCAGGGCGCTTTGTGGGGGTAGCGCGTCGGCAATCTGTTGCAGGGTCGGCGATGCATGGGGCGAAGCGGCTAACGCAGGGAGCCGCGCGGCGACCCGATCCAGAAAGGCTTGCAGCTCGCGCTCCGCCTGACGCGCCTCTTCACGAAACTGCTCCACAACCGCAGGGTCTGCATTCGGGTCCGAGCGAATCGTCAGCAGATTCTGGTTCGCGCGGTCCACCCGAAATCGGAGCATGCGCTCCTGCTCTCGCTCTTCGGGAGTCAGCAAGCTGGCGAGGCTCACGCGCCCGGCGTCCATCAAATCGCTGAGGGTACGCCCTTTGGCGCGTTGCGTAAGCAGGAACGCTTCTTCTGTACGCTTCGCGCGCGCCAGCAGGGCAATCGTGGTGGTGTAGAGGCTCTGCCGCTCCGCCTGGAACGAGAGCCGTCCTTCGGTGAGCGCTCCAATCTGTTCGCGAATCTTTTCGGCACGATCAATAGCTGCCAGGTAATGCTGAATGGCAGTCTCGAGGTCATTTTGATTATAGGCGAGCGTTCCCAGGTTGGACAGCACATACATCTCACCGCGCGGATCGCCCAGTTGCGTATAGAGGGCGAGCGCGGTCTCAAGCGCCTGTCGCGCTTCGTTGGGGCGCTGGGTTCGCGCGTAGAGCAAGCCGAGGTTGGCTTGTGCGCCTGCCTGTCCCGCTGTATCGCCCAGCGCCTGAGCGCGCGCGTATGCCTGACGGTAAAGCGTTTCTGCCTGCGCAGGCTCTTTGTCGGCAAGCAGGTTACCCAACGCATTCAGGGCGCTGACCTCGCCCCGTTCATAGCGGGCGGCGCGGCTGAGCTCCAGCGCCTTCTCGTAATGCTGGCGCGCTTTTTCTACCTGACCTGTGCGCACATAGAGGTGTCCCAGCCCCAGGTGCGTGATGACCATCTCGCGCGGGTTGTCCTCGGTCTGACGCAGTTCCAGCGCCTGGTGATAATAGTTCAGCGCCAGTTCGGGTTGCCCCAGCGTCAGGTAGAGCGAGGCGATAGAAGCCAGCAGTTTCGCCTCAAGGTCGGGGCTGCGCACTTCCTGGCACAGGGCAAGCGCCTTTTCGTAGCTTGCGAGCGCCGCATGCCATTGCCCAGAAGCCTGATAGAGCTGCCCGATATAGCGGAGCGTTTCGGCTTGGGCAGGCTTGTTGCCCAGCGCGTCCCATATTTTCAGGGCTTGCTCAAAGTAGTGCTGTGCCTGCTTCGTGTCGTATAGCCCAAAGTAAACCAGCGCGATGCCCTGCAGGGTCGTGGCTTCCCCGTGACGCTGCTGGAGAGCGCGTCGCAGGCTCAGCGCACGCTCATAGGCAGCAAGCGCCTCGCGGGGTTTGCCGAGGTTGGTGTACGCCACGCCGAGATTGTGGAGTGTGTTCGCCTCGCAGTCGCTGTCTTTCAGAGTTTGCCATCGTTGGAGCGCCTGATTCAGGTACGAAATCGCTTCCTGCGGGCGTCCCTGACTGATGAGCGCGACACCCAGCGCATGGAGCGCTGCCGCTTCGCCCCCAGAATCGTTCAGCGCACGCGCTTGCTCTAACGCCTGACGATAATAGGTAAGCGCTTCGCTCTCCTGCGCACGCTGGCGTGCCAGGTTCCCGCGCTGAATCAGGTCGTTCACCTCCGGGCGCAGGCGCGTCTGGGCATGCCCAGGCATCAATATTGCACATATCACCACGAATAGTGCTGCTCTCATTATCATAACCTCCTCTGTGTGTTAGACGGTTTGTGAGTCTGCAGGTTCCTCAAACGATTCGCTCTGTGCCCAATAAACCAGTTCCTCACATGGGCAATGGAGCGCGTGCGCACGCAACTGGGCAAGGGTTGGCTCGTCGAGCGGCAGCGCGTTCAGAAGCGAGCGCACATAGGCGACATCCGGTGAGCCGTATCGGTCAAACACGCACTCCGCTGCCAGCAAGTAGCGTGCCGCCTGCCGCGCTTGCTCAGGGTTCTGCATCAGAGTCTCGCCGAGGTTGCATAGACAACGCGCGACCCCAATACGGTCGTTCAGCTCGATCTCATAGCGTAGCGCGTCGCTGAAGTGGCGCAGGGCGCTTTCGTAGTCTCCTTTCAGGAAGGAGACCGCGCCCAGATTGGTGAGGCTCTCTGCCAGCCCGCGCATATCACCCAATCGCCGCTGCTGTTGCACCGCTTCACTGATCTGCGCTTCCGCAAGGTCGTAGTCGCCGGTTTCGTAAGCGACAAGCCCGAGGTTGTTGCGCACAGCCGCCTGCCAGACCGGTTGCCTCGCTTCCTCAAACGCCTGAAGCGCCAGTTCGAACTGGCGGGTAGCGTTCTCATAGTCGCGGCGGCGGAGGGCAATCAGTCCCAGCAGGTTATGCGCCTGAGCCTGCTCAGCGCGTCGATTCAGCTGTTCATAAAGCACGAGCGCCTGCTCCGCTCTCTGCCACGCATGCTCCCAGTCGTGGGTTTCGTACAGGAGACCCGCGTGTTCCATCAGCAAGTCTGCCTGAATCTCGGCAGGGGGCAAGCCAATCTGGGCGAGAGAGTGCAGGGCGCGCTCCAGCGATTGGTGCGCGGAGTAGAGCAGTCCGAGCCGTGTGGTGAGCTTAATGAGGGCTGTGGCTAACTGCACGGCATGGTTCAAATCGCCCCCCTGCTCAAACACTCCCAGCGCTTGCTGAAAATCTTCCAGATGGCGTTCCACAAGGCGCAAGGCTTCCATCTCGTGGGGCGTCCGAATCTGGCGTCCTGCCTGAAGCGCCATCTGCAGGAAGTAGTGGGCGTAACGCTGGGAGACCTGCGCGTGCAGTTCGGGATGCTCTCGCAAGCGATTGCGTGCGAAAAGGCGCAACGGGTTCAACAGCCGAAACAGCTGGGCGTCTTTCTGGTGTTCTTCTATTACAAGAGCGTGCTGGCGTAGTTCCAGAAGGGCCTCCACCAGCATGAACGATTCGCACACGGCTTCGGCGTCGGTGAGGGTGAAGCTGCCCGCGAACATACCGAGCTGGCAGAGCAGCTCGCGTGCGCTCTCTGTGAGCTGCGAGTACGACCACTCTATGGCACCCAGCAAGGTGCGCTGGCGGTCGGGCATATCGGGATTGCGCGACTGGAGAATCTGGAACCGTTCGTCCAGCCGTTTCAACACCTCCTGAGGCATCATCACCGCCAGGCGCGGCGCTGCCAGCTCGATTCCCAGCGGGAGTCCGTCCAGGTGGCGACACAACGCCGCGAGCGCAGGGGCGTTCTCGGCGCTGATGGCGTAACCGTTTTTGTAGTGGCGCACGCGCTCCAGAAGCAGTTGCACGGAGGGGTACTGCGCAATCTGTTGGGGGGTCAGCCCCTCACGCGCGGGTGGCACGGCGAGCGGCTTCACTTCGTAGAGGTGCTCCGCACGCAGGTGCAACGGTCCCGTATGGCAGAGCAGAATCTTGAGTTTGCTGACCCCCAGAAGCTGGCGTATTGCCTGCAAGAGTACCTCTGTGGAACCTGCCGAGTCGATAACCAGAAGCACCGAGCGCCCTTCCAGGTGCGCCAGTACCTGTTCGCTGAGGGGGCGGTCGCCGCGCACCGCCAGCGAAAGCGCCTGCGCAATGCTTTGAAACACGCTCTCTGTCGTGTAGGTTTCAGGGAGATTGACCAGCCAGACGCCATCGGGGAACTGTTCCAGCACGGCTTCGGCGACAGCGACTGCCAGTCGGCTCTTGCCAACCCCACTGGGACCTACAAGCGTTACCAGATGGATGTGGGGTTGCGCGAGCATCGCCGTCAAATCGCGTATCTCGCGGTCGCGCCCAATCAGGGAGGTCTCAGCGAGCATCAAGTTGTGCGCCCCTGCGCGGGGAGCGTTCGGCGGCAGAAGCACAGCCTGTAGCCCCTCTTCATAAACCTGATACAGGCGCTCCTGTCCCACCCCTTTGAGCCAGTAGACGCCCCAGTTGCGAAACTCCCAGTGGGTGGGGCAGTGGTTCAGCGCGGTATAGGTCGTCTCTGAGAGCAGGATTTGCCCCCCATGCGCGGCGCTACACACACGCGAGGCGCGGTTCACATCGGCGCCAATATAGTCGGTCTGACCATCGGGATGGGTAATTTCCTCGGCTTCCCCTGTGTGGATGCCAATCCGAATGCGCAGGTCAATCGGTTCGCCCTCAATCTGCCAAGCCTCCATTTGAATAGCGCCCTGCGCTTCCAGCGCAAACGCCACCGCTTCAATGGGGCTGGCAAATACCAGAAAGAAGGCGTCGCCAATGACTTTGACCTCGCGCCCCCCATGATTTTGGGCGCAAGTGCGTACCAGAGCATTATGGCGCTCCAGAATTGGGCGAAAGCTCGCCCGATAGCGCGCCGTCAACTCCGAATAGCCCTGTATGTCCGTAAACACCAGGGTCAGATTCTCCCGCGACAAGGCAGGAGAGCGAGAATAATCGTTTTGCATGCGCACGCTCTCCGCGAAAAACCGAGCCTATGGTATTATAGCACATGAAGCAAAGGTTTTGTGACCTATTTGGCATACGGCGCGCACAGCGGGTCGCCCACCACGAGGTCTTTCCAGAGAATGAAGGGGGAAGCACCCCAGAGGCTTTCGGCGATATTGCGCCCGCGCGTGTAGAGGTCAAACATTATGTGCGCCCGACACAGCGCCACCGTATACGGCTCCGACACATAGCCCTTCACACCCGTCGCGCCCTGCGCAATCAGGTCGGCAATCAGCGACTGCCCCTTTTCGGTGGGACGGAAGGTGCGCGCGCTGGTGGAAACGGCTGTCTCGGCAATCGCGCCCGGACGAAACTGCAAACTGCGATAACTCATCTTGTTGAACTGATGGTCGTTGCTTCCCCACGAATAATAGCCCATAATATCGCGTACGACCCCCATGAAATCCTCACGCTCGTCCAGAATCACCTCGAAGCCGCGCTTCTGCAACAGCCGCGCCGCCTGACGCATGCTTTCGTTAATCGCCCGATACCCGCCCCCGCTGCGCTTCGGGTCAATATCCAGCAGGAAGACCCCTTTGGCAGGCTTGGCACGCAGGCTATTGTCAATCAAATCGCGAATCTGGGCAATCGTGTAGCCGTCCAGTCGCGTTGCCAGATAGAAGCCATATTTACGCCGCGAGAAGGGTTCTGTGGCGCCATAGTACGGGTTCTGGTGAAAGCGCCCCTGCTCCCGCAGGAACGGGAGCTTCAGCGGTGCGCTCATCAGGGCAGAGTCCACCGAAAAGCCGCCCTCCTGAATCCGTAGAGGCACGCCCCGACACAACACGAGATAGTCTATTTTGAGGGCGAGCTTCTTCTGCTCCAGATACGCCATGACGGGCTTCTCTATCGTATCCCGGTAGTCAGCGAGAGGCACCTCCTCCTGGGGAACGCAATCGATGAAGCAGAGATTTTCCTGCGGCACGCCCCGACGCTGGGCGTAATATTGCGCAATCCCGACCGAGTCGGGGCTGCGGCGCGTCGCAATCACCAGCACATTCGTTGCTTTGGGCATCAATCGCTCACCGTGAGCCGTATATCTGCTCTGGATCAATCAGCACGGGTTCCACTTCGACCAGTTCGCCATTCTGCACGGCGCGGTAGAAGCAGGAGCGGTGCCCCGTGTGGCAGGCAACCCCCTCCTGCTCCACTCGAATCAGGACGCAGTCCTGATCGCAGTCCACGCGGATTTCCTTGACCCGCTGCACATGCCCGCTGGTTTCGCCCTTGACCCAGTATTGCTGGCGCGAACGGCTCCAGTAGGTGCAGAGTCCCGTGTCAAGGGTGCGCTGAAGCGCTTCCCGATTCATGTAGGCGACCATCAGCACCTGCCCGTTGTGGGCGTCCTGAATCACCGCTGGAATCAAGCCGTTCGCGTCAAACTTGAGCGTATCCAGCCACGACATCTCAGTTCACCTGAATCTCAATCTGGGTGGTGTAGGGTTTGCGTTGCCCATAGGGGTCCGCAATCGTGAGGTACACGACATAGTTTCCGCGCTTGGGGAATCGGCGTCGGATGCCGTTGCCCTCTCCATCGATCTGGCTGGGGTCGCCGCCGAAGCTCCATCGGAACACCACGGGCAGGCTCCCCGATTCACTCACGCCGTAGAAAGTCAGTTCATCGTTCGTCGCGATGATGATTTTTTGCTGGTTTCGCGAGCTGAAGCCGCTGCCGTAGGCGTTCATCACATAGATATAGCCCTGAATAGGGGTCTGTTCGCTGAGCGTGCGGATTTCGCCCACATAAAACACACCGCTGGTGTCGCCAAACAGCCCGATTCGAGCAATTTGTCCGTTGGTCTCCTTCAATCCGGGGATGGCGCTGAGAGGGACGCTCACCGATTGCCAGCCTGTTTCGCTGGCACGCAGGCTGCGCACGGGAAGCATGAACTCCCCTGTCTTGCCGTCGGTGGTTTGATAGACCACACGCACGGTTTCCATGTTGGGCGGTGTGGTCTGTGTGGTCGCGCCGCCTCCTGTACCGCCCAGCGAAGCGCCAGGACCACCCTGCGGGCCGCGTGGACCGCCCGCCAGGTCCCCTCCCTCACCGAGGCCGCCGGGACCGCCTCTGGGACCGCGCGGTGCGCCACCCCCACCGGGCGCGGTCGTCGTGCCGGGAAATCGGAAGGTGAATCGTATCACCTTATCCGGGGCGTTCATATCGGCACGCAGGTCTATCGGATTACGGAATATCAGCCATCCGCCCGAAAAGACACCTCGCGTGGTGACTTTGAGCGAGCGACTCCCCACAAAGCTCAGTTCTTCGCTATCTTCTACCTTGCCACTGCCCCACCCCTGCAGGGTGATTCCCGTCGCGTCGGTAGGCAACCCCTGATACAGGACGACATCCGCCCATGCCGATGCCCATACGCTCAGCAACATAACCCAACCGATACGCCTGATGACTCGCATTCGTTTTTCCGCCTCCACAGGCAGGATTCTACCTCATGCCCTGGGTTTCCTGCTAAAAGTCGCGTTCCACGGTGAACGCGGCAATCCAGCGCAGGGGGTCGGCTGCGGCATCAAAGCCGTGGAGCGAGTCGAGCGCCCGCTGGATGGCTTCATGGGCGTGGCGCCTTGCGGTCTCCAGTCCGTAAAGGCGCGGGTAGGTCGCTTTCTGATGAGCGCGGTCTGTGCCTGCCGATTTGCCCAGCCGCTGTGGGTCGCCCGTCTCGTTGAGAATATCGTCTACAATCTGGAACGCCAGCCCCAGGGATTGACTGTAGGCGTCCAGCGCGGCGCGCTGGCTCTCTGAAGCGCCTGCAAGAATTGCCCCGCTCAACACAGACGCACGAATCAGCGCCCCTGTCTTATGGGTGTGGATGTAGGCAAGCTTCTCAGCGTCCACGGGCTCGCCTTCGGAGAGGATGTCCTCCACCTGCCCCCCTACCATGCCGTCGATCCCCACGGCGTCGCACAGCAAGCGCAGGGTTTGCAGGACGCGCTCCATGGGACTCTGCTCCGCCTGACGCGCCAGCAGTCCAAAGGCATGCACCAGCAGGGCGTCGCCAGCAAGGATTGCCATCGCCTCGCCGTACTGCTTCCACACGGTGGGTTTGCCCCGGCGCAACTCGTCGTTATCCAGAGCGGGCAGGTCGTCATGCACAAGGCTGAAGGCGTGGATGAGCTCAATTGCGCAGGCGGTGGGTAGCACCTGCTCCAGCGAACCCCCTACGGCTTCTGCCGCCGCGCCACAGAGCAACGGGCGCAGGCGTTTGCCCTGCCCCAGCACCGCATAGCGCATCGCCTCTGGCAAAATGCGCGGCAATCGGGAGGTTGCGGTGGGGAGGTAGGACTCCAGCGCCTGCTCAATTCGCGCGACGCGCTCGCGGGCATACGCTTCAAACAGCCCCTGCATAGCTCATAGGATACCCAAAACTACAGGTCGGGGTCTACACCCAGCTCGCGCAGGCGCTGGGCGAGCTGCTCGGCGCGCTGGCGTTCTTGCTCGGCACGCTGACGCTCACGCTCCGCCTCCTCACCCGCCGTCAACACCAGGTGCCCTTCTCGATCCCACAACCGCACCCAACGCCGCCGACGACCCCAATACACTCCCTCCCACACCCCCACATACGCTTCCAACTGCGCACTCCACAACCACCCCCGCTCATCCGCCTCCAGCGGCTCATACACTCCATCCACCAAACGATACCCGCGCAACTCATCCTTGTCAGGGTCATACCAGAAATATTCCGAAACCCCAAACACCTCCGCATACAACCGCAAGTTCTCCTCCTTGTCCTTCCGCGCCGTCGTCGGCGAGGTCAACTCAATAATCACATCGGGATACTTGCCCCCCTCCTCCCACACAATCCACGACTTGCGCGGCTTCGTGCCGTCTACACCTTTGACCACGAAAAAGTCGGGACCCTTGTAGAGCGGGCGCCCTTCAATCACGGAGCGGGCTTGCTCAAGACTGTAGTAGATAAACATATTCCCGCCCGCGAAGAAGTCGGTGCGGGGTTTCCAGTGCTGGTAGACGAGTTCAATCAGCAGATGGATTTGCAGGACATGCCAATCGCTTTCCAGGGGTTCACCATCTCCTTCGGGCAGTTCAAGGTTGGGCAGCTCAGGCACGAGGTGGGCGTACTCTGAGCTGAGTTTCGGTTTGCGTTTGCGCGGTGAGGTAGCCGCTCTGGGCATCGCGTTCACCCTGCAGGAGTATACCCTATGAAGGGGTCAGCGCGAGGCATTTGCATGCACTCGCGCTGACCGACGAGATTACTTTAGCGCAGGGTGAAGCTCCGCGAGAGCGAGAAGCCCACATCTGACTCGCGGTTGGGATGGAACCACCAGACCCCGACACGCCACTCGCCGATGCGATGCACCAGCGCGAGGTTATAGGAGAGCGGCTCTCCTGTCATCGTGGGCTGGTGCGAGTAGAACATCAGCGCGGTGCGGTCGTTCAGGCGGTAGTTGCCCGCTATGAAGGCGATATCGCGCCCATTACGCAGGTGTTGCCAGCCCGCCATCAATGAGAGGTTGCCCTCCGTGCGCACGCCCATCAGGTAGAAACCCTCCTGCTGGCGCGTGTAGGTGGACGAGAAGCCGTAGCCTGTCAACAGGCTTACGGGCATCCGCTCTCCCTGTTGCGCCAGCTGATAGCTCACCTGAAGCGTGGCGCGGTCGCCATAGCGCGAGTAGCCAATTCCGAGGTCCATTCGATCTGTAACGCCCGTCTTGAAAAACGAGCGGAACTCGTTCTCTTCGGAGTTGGGCGAGCCAATCGTGAACCATGTCAGCGTGCCCTTCGGCACGGTCAGCTCCGCGAAGTCGGTTGCCGTCTCGCTTCCCTGTTGCGATTGAATCACCACGCAGGCAGGGCAGCCGCCGCTGCCTTCCTGCGCATGCAGAACACCTGCTGTTGCCCATGTCAGGACCATCACGGTTAGAAATGCTGTCTTTTTCATGGTTTTGCCTCCTGTGTTGAGTGTGTTGTGGCTGGCTGAAACCAGCGTGAAAGGACTTCGCGCCGCTGTGGCGCGAGGTAAAGCCCAATTCCCTCAACACAGGGGCGGCGCACGGGGTGCTTCAGGGGAAAATGGAGGGGAATGATTGCGAACTGCTGGCAGTCCGAAGCGCACATGCTGCCCGAAAGAAACCTCAAGGCGGGGAGGTTCGGGCAGTGCCAGCACCCAGAGTTGTATTTCCAGCGTGAGCCGTGCGGGAAGCGCCTTATCAGTCTGGGGCGCGTCTATTTTGCATGCCCGACACGAACACTCACACGCGGGCGCGGAGCTTTTCTCTGAGCAGCAATCGTGCTTCGGAGCCTGCGTCTGGCAGCACGCCTTCTGGGCGGCACAACATGCCCCTTCCTGCGGCGCGCATGAACAGAATACAACCCATGCGGCGCCAACAGGCAGGACGCTGAGCCATACCCCCAGCAAAATCGCCCACAAACGCGCTGCCATCGCAACAGGATTATACCTCACTTTTGTGAACCTGTTAACGCACTTATGCACGAACGGTTCCCCATCGGGCGCACCATCTTGCTGGGCAGTGCTTTCATGGGCATGGGCATGATTTTGCCAATTTTCAATCATTTTGTGCCCGTGTTTTTACGCGAGATGGGGTTGTCGGCGACGCTGATTACCTTTGTGCTGACATGGGACAACTACATCAACATGTTCATGCAGCCGATTGTGGGGCAGCTTTCCGACAATACGCGCACGGCGCTGGGGCGGCGCAAGCCGTGGGTGCTGGCGGGGGCGCCGCTGGCAGGCGTGGCGTTTCTGATGGTCCCTGCCTCGCCAGTGGTGTGGGGGATGATGCTCGCGATTTTTCTGACGAACTTGGGCGCGGCACTGATGCGCTCGCCCGGCGTGGCGCTGATTGGCGACCTCTACCCATCCCGACAGCGGAGCATTGCGAATGGCATCATCAATCTGATGCTGGGCGTGGGCGCGGGGCTGGCGTACTTCGGCGGTGGCTGGCTCTACGGGCAATTTGGACGCTATGCGCCCTTTCTGTTCGGGAGCGCGATGCTCTTTCTGGCAATCGTTGTGGTCCTGTTTTTCATCCGGGAGCCTGCTAACCCTGTAGACCAGCCCGACGAGCCTGAAGCGGGGTTTCGGGAGACCCTGCATACACTGCTCTCCCAGCACGATTCGTCGCTTTTCTGGATGCTGGGCGCGATTCTCTCGTGGTTTATGGGGTTCACCGCGCTGGAAGCGTTGCTCTCGCTGATTGGCAAAGAGGCGCTGGACATCCCCCCCGATAAGATGGGGCAGTTCGTGGCGCTGTTGCTAGCGGTGTTCGTGCTGTGTGCCGTGCCCAGCGGGATTCTGGCGACCCGTTTCGGGCGCAGGCGCATCATCCTGCTGGGGCTGACGGGGCTTATCGCGACGCTTCTGTACGGCTATACGGTACAGTCGGTGCCGATGCTGATTGGGTTTCTGGTGCTGGCAGGCTTTTTCTGGGCGTTTGTGAATGTGAATTCGCTGCCTGCGTTGTACGACACGGCGCCGTACCTGAGAGCGGGCATCATCACGGGGTTATATTATCTGGCTTCCAATCTGTCGGCGGTGCTGGGTCCGCAACTCGCGGGTGTGCTGGTTGACCTCACGGACAACAATTACCGCATGGTATTTCTGTATGGAGCGTTTTTCATGACGCTGGCGTGGGCGTGCATGCGGCGCGTGCGCGTGGCATAGGGTATCCTTCCCATTATGGAGACTCTAAGCGGGCGCGTGGCGATTATCACGGGCGCCAGCCGCGGGATTGGGCGAGCGATTGCCCTGCGGCTGGCAAAAGAGGGCGTCGCAGTGGTGATTGCCGCCAAGACGGCGAAACCTGACCCCCGATTGCCTGGCACCATCTACACGGTTGCCGAAGAGGTGCAGGCGCTGGGCGGACGCGCCTTGCCCGTGCAGGTGGATGTGCGCGACGAAAACGCCATCCAGCGCATGGTGGAGCAGACCATGCAGACCTTCGGGCGGATTGATATTCTGGTGAATAACGCGGGCGCGCTCTGGTGGTATCCTGTTCTGGAGACGCCCCCGAAGCGGTTTGACCTCGTGATGGATGTGAACCTGCGCGGCGCATTCGTTTGCTCGCAGGCGGTGCTGCCGCATATGATGGCTCAGCGCTGGGGGCATATCATCAACATGTCGCCCCCGATAGACTTCAGTGTGCTACCCGGTAGAGTCGCCTATATGATTTCCAAGTTTGGCATGACGATGCTGGCGTTCGGGCTGGCAGAAGAGGTGAAGGAATACAACATCGCGGTGAACGCGCTCTGGCCCCGCACGCTGATTGAGAGCCAGGCGACCATCGGCTGGAATCTGGGCACGCCGAAACAGTGGCGCAAGGCGGATATTATGGCGGACGCGGTGTACGAGATTGTCCGACGCTCCCCTGCCTCGCTCACAGGGCGTGCGCTGATCGACGAGGAGATTTTGCGTGAGGCGGGCGTTACGGACTTCTCCATCTACAACTGCACGCCCGACGGCGAGCCGCTGGAAATCGTCTGGGAGGGCATCCGCGCAGGCAAGCGGGAGGGGTAGCCTCTTTCACCTGCGGTTTGCGTGCGCCGCCGCCACCTGCTTCAGAATCGCCTCTATTTTGGCAACCTGTGTGTGGACGGTGAAATCGCGCTCGATGCGGGCGTGAGCGTTTGCGGCGCGACGGCTGCGCTCGTCAGGGTTTTGCGCCGCATCCAGCAGGGCGTGCGCCAGCGCTTCGGGGTCGCGTGGGGGCACAAGCCAGCCTTCCACACCGTCTGTAACGGCTTCAGGAATGCCGCCCACAGCGGTCGCCACCACAGGCAAGCCCACCCACATCGCCTCCAGCATCGAGAGAGGGAGCATCTCGCTCAGTGTCGGCAGGCAAAAGAGATCCATCGCCTGCAAAAGGCGCGGCACATCCTTGCGCTCGCCCAGCCACAGCACATGCCTCTCCACACCCAGCCGCTCTATCTCGCGACGCACCTTTTCGCCATAGCGCGGGGGATGCACCACGCCAACCAGCAGCACCTTGATGTTCGGGACACGACGCACGACTTCGGGCAGGGCGCGAATCAGATAAATCTGCCCCTTGCGCGGGATGATATTGCCCACCACGCCCACCACGAAGTCGCTGGGTGTCAGCCCCAGCTCGGCGCGAACAGCGGCGCGCGCTCCCTTATCGGCAACTGCCAGCCGCTCCGGGTCAATGAACCCATGGACCGTGCTGATTCGGTCGGGCGGCACACGGTTCCAGCGCATATGAAAGCGTCGCGTCTGCTCCGAGACGGCAATCACATGGTCTGCCATGCGCCAGTGGAAGTGGATTCGGTGGGAGTGCGCCCGTAGCACAGCGGGAATGCCCGTGAAGCGGCGCAGCCACACAGCAAAATTGTTCGCGCGGCTCATATGGGCAAGCATCACTTCAATCCCATGCTCGCGGCAAAAGCGCCCCACCTCGCGAAAATCGTGCAGGGTGTAGCGCCGCATCTCGGAGGTCAGCACAGGGATGCCCGCTTTCTGGGCAGGCTCAATAATCCATGAACCGGGGCGCGTCAGCAGGGTAATCTCATTTCCCCGCCGATGCAGCTCTTTCGCAATCTGCAGAGTATGCACCAGCGCCCCGCACAGCCCCACGCCCGAAACAATCTCTAAGATGCGCACACGGTCTCACCTCTTCGGCAGGGTGGGCAGAGGCAGTTTGGGGCGCGGCTCGAAGTCGGGCAGTCGGGGCGGATTTGCCTCCATCTGTTTCAGAATCTCCTCAATCGCGCGGTCTAACTGTGGGTCGCGCCCCTGCGCGTAATCGTGTGGCGCGTAGTCCACCTCAATATCGGGGTCGGTGCCGTAGTTTTCCACGCGCCAGCCAACATCATAGAACCAGAAGGCGTATTCAGGCTGGGTGGTCAGCCCCTGATCCACAAACACCGATTTGGGCCAGATGCCAATCACGCCGCCCCATGTGCGCTTGCCAATCAGCACGCCGATTTTCATCAGTTTGAAGGCGTGGCTGAACATATCGCCGTCGGAGCCAGCGCGCTCGTCAGTAATTGCGACAATCGGTCCCATCGGGGAGTCGTGGGGGTATGGCATCGGTTTGCCCCAGCGTGGCACATCGTAGCCGAGCCGTTTGCGTGCCAGTTTCTCCAGCAGCAGCGCCGAAACAAACCCGCCGCCGTTGCCCCGCACATCCACAATCAAGCCGGGGCGTACCAGCTCCGGCAGGAAGCCCCGATGGAACTCCGAGAACCCCCAGTAGCCCATGTCGGGGATGTGGATATAGCCCACCTGCCCGTCAGTTTTCTCATGCACATAGGCGCGGTTGCGGTTCACCCACTCGCGATAGAGCAGTTTGGCTTCGCTGGTGAGTGTTTTGGTCACGACGGTACGGGTGGTGCCGTCGGGCGCGCGCAGGGTGAGCTGCACCGGCATCCCTGCTTGATTGAGCAGCAACTCGCCCGGGGGGCGCGTGCGACTGAGCCGTTGCCCATTAATGGCGATCAGCACCTCGCCGACCTGCGCCAGCACACCCGGCTCGTTCAGGGGGGAGTCGGCGTTTTCCAGCCATGGGTCGCCCGTGTGAATATGGGTGATGCGGTAGCCCTGCGCCTCCTCGTCCCACTCGAACTCCGCGCCCAGGAAGCCCAGCGTATACTGGGGCGGCTGGCGGTAGTCGCCGCCGAACTCATAGCAGTGGGAGGTTCCCAGCTCGCCCTGCATCTCCCACATCAGGTCAGAAAACTCGGCGCGGGTGGCGACGCGCTCCAGAAGCGGATAGTAGCGATCGTACACCTTCTGCCAGTCCACGCCCGACATGTCGGGTGTCCAGAAGAACTCCCGCTGGAGGCGCCACGCCTCGCGGTACATCTGGCGCCACTCTTCGCTGGGCACAACCGCGCATCGCACGCGCGAGAGGTCAATCCAGCCGCTCTCGCGCGAAGGGGGGTCATGCTCATGCTTCTCGTCGGGCTTCTGCCCCGCAGGCAGCACCCGCAGGCGACTGCCTGTCTGATAGACCAGCGTCTTGCCATCCAGCGACAGCGCAAAGCGCGTGATGCCGTGAATCAGCTCCTCGCTTTTGGCTCTGGAGAAGTCATACAGAATCAGTGTGCCCTTGCCCTCTTCCTCACCTGTGTCCGTCCAATCGCCTTCGTCGAGCGTGCCTTCAATCGGGAACGAAGAGACCAGCAGGCGTTTCTTATCCAGCCCTGCTACCTGTCCGTAAATACCTCCTGGCAGGGGCACGGTCAGCACGCGCAGATGGATGTCGTCAAAGTCAATCTGCACAGGCTTCGGCTCTCCCGATTCGGGGTTTTCCTCTTTTTCCTCCGACTCCTTTTCGCCCCCTTCCAGCGGCTGGGGCGACGGAATCAGCGGGTTGGGTACATCTTTTCGCAGGGCGACCGCCATCACGCGCTGACCCCGCGGGAAGCTCAGCTCGTACTGCATCTGGTCATACACAGGGTCATAATCCCGATAAGAGATGAAATAGAGCAGGTCGCCATCGGGGTCCCAGGCGGGCATCACATCGCGGAATTCGGGGTGTGTGATGGGGTGAATCGCGCCCGACTGGCTGTCATAAACCTTGATGATGTGGGTGCGCTCGTTGGGGGCGAAGCTGTACGCCAGCCAGCGTCCGTCGGGCGACCACGCGAAGCCTTCAATCATCCCCGCCTCGCTGCGTTCCACCAGCGTGGGCGTGCCCGATTCGAAATCAAATACCCACAGCTCAAAGCGATGATTGGAAAGCGCCACCTTGTCGGCAGTCGGGCAGACCTCCATGCGGTAGACGATGCCCACATCGAAGTCTTCATAGCGCCTGACGCCTTCGGGGGTGTGGAGCTCCAGTCGTTCCTCGCCTGGGGCGTCGGAGACCGTGACGATTCGCTCGCCATCTGCCAGCCAGCGGGCGATTCGGTAGCGCACGCCCTGCGGCTCGCCGTGTTGAATGACCGCCCCCTCCCAGTTGCCCATCGTGAAAGGCTTGCCGCGCACAATCAGCAGCAGCGAGTGTCCCTTCGGGTGCAGGCTGAAGCCCTGCAGGTACTTCTCGGTTTCCACAAACTTGCGCTGGGTCTGCACGCGCGGGCTGGGCGTCTCCACAGGGATATGCGCATTCTCGCCTGTGGCAATATCGTAATAGTAAAGTTCTGCGCCCGCGTGATACACAATCCGCCTGCCGTCGGTCGTGGGGAAGCGCACATAGTATTCCTCGTGGTGCGTGTGGCGTTGCAGGTCAGAGCCGTCAGGCAGGCAGGAATAGAGGTTCGCGATTCCCTCATAGTCCGACACAAAGTAGATGCGCTCGCCAATCCACATCGGAGCGGTGTGGTCGCCCTCGGTGGGTTTGAAGAGGGTGAAGGTTCCCGTGCCGTCGCGGTCAATCCAGAACACGCCTGCCGTGCCGCCCCGATAGCGTTTCCAGCGGGCGGGGTCCACCGTGTGGCGCCCGATAATCACCCCGCCGTTCGGACCGAAGCTGATGGCATGCGCGATTCCGTAGGGGTACATGCGTGGCTGACCCCCTTCGCGGGGCACGCGCCAGAGCCGTACCTCGCGTGGAGGGCAGCCTGCCGTGCTGTGATAGATAACCTCGTTGCCGTCGGGCGTCCAGCCGACCACACGCACCACCGTCGCGCCCTGATAGGTGAGGCGCTTCGGCTCGCCCCCCTCTGCGGGGATGACATAGACCTCAGGATGCCCCTCATCCCGCGCCACGAAGGCAATCCATTTGCCGTCAGGCGAATAGTGGGGGGTGCTGACCATACTGAGGGTAGTGGTGAGCCTTCGGGCGATACCTCCCTGTCGCGGAACCGTCCATAAGTCGTCTTCACAGACAAATGCGACCTGATCTCCGTAAATGGTAGGAAACCGATAGTACCCCTTTGACATGTGGGGGATTATACCCGACGGACAAGGCTGGGCGTTTTCAGCGGTGCGCCCATGAGCCAGCCCACCCCGAAACAGGTGCCTCCCAGGTAGAGATAGGCGCGCCCCAGAGTCGGCAGCGCGACAGGCACATCTGCAAAGGGAAGCACGCCTGCATACCAGAGCAGCAACCCATAGGCGATTGGGGGCACAGCGAGACACATCGTCAGCGCGCCTGCCCAGCGCAACACGCGCGCGGGACGCTTAGACCCCCAGAACACCAGCCCTACACCCCACAACAGCCCCACAAGCGTGGCGCTCAGGACAGGCGCCGCGTTAAACGCGCCGAGCGCATACCAGCGCACAAAATCGCGCACGGTGGGGAAATACCCCTGCAGGCTCCACACACACGCGAGCCAGAGGGGGTGAATTAGCCAGAACCCGAAGCCTGAGACCAGGCTTCGGGTGAGCGGGGTGAGAAAAACACCAAACTGCCTCAAAAGTTCGGCTGAAGCGGTTGGTTACCCTGCGCTGGCTGACCCGGTTGCCCCGGCGCCGCAGGGGGCGCTGCAGGAGGCATCTGAGACGGCGCTCCTGTAGTGCTGGGAGGTGGAGGCGGAGCGGTTTCCGGGCGTACCCAGAACCAGTAAAACGCTACCGCCACAATCACTAACAGCACGGCAATAATCGCTATTGCGGTCCCTGTGGAGATTTCCTTCTTCATGCGCTCCTCCCTCTTTGAAGAGGGGAGGGATTGCCCCTCCCCTTGAGCAGAACGAACTTAGATGTTGAACTCGTAGTCAGGTCGGAACAGCCACGGGTTGCAGCCATCCCACCAGTAGTAGCCGGGGTAGCCCTGACTGTCGTAGCCCGTATAGGGGTCCACGCGCCAGTCGGTGTCTGCGGGAGCAATCTGTGCCCCCAGTCGGCGCCACTTCGCGCTGCCATCGGCATGCACGAACAGGGCGCCGTTGGAGTGGATCCACATCGGACCGTCCAGCACGAACATCGCACCCGTCGGATAGGCATTGCCCGGATTGCCGTAGGTGCAGCTGAAGTACTGGCACGGTCGGGTGGCATCCGTACACATAAGCGCCGGGTTAGTCAGGGCAAAGCCCTCCACGCTCGCTTTTCCGCGCCCTTCCCAGAAGAGCGGGAGCTTGGACGGGTGCGCAACACGCGCCTGAGTCAGCGCGTGAAGCAGCCCATTGTAGGTATAGGCGACCTTCGCTGGCGGCGCCAGAGGGCTGTTATAGTCGGGGGTGTTCAGACGCTTGGGCGGGCACGAGGGACACTCATACAAGCCGTAGTTCTTCATGTAGGGCTGAAGCGTGTGGGACCAGTGAACCAGGTACGAAGCGTAGCGCGGGTCACTGGGTGGGACGCTGGGACGCCAGTTGTAAGGCGCCGCGTGGTAGAAATTCCACAGCCACTGCCCTGTACCCCCTGCGCGTCCGAATCCAAGCGGGAAGGTCTCATCATAGTCGTTGATATACATCATCGAGCCGAGACCAATCTGCTTGGTATAGTTGGTACAGGTCGTCTGACGCGCCTTATCACGCGCCTGCGCAAAGACCGGGAACAGGATCGCCGCCAGAATGGCGATAATCGCGATAACCACCAACAGCTCAATCAGCGTAAAGCCCTTACGACGACCTAACATGGTATAACCTCCTATCGAAATGTTGCTAACCAACCCCTTAGACGCAAATGTGCCTTTCAGGGTTCCCGCAATTATACCCCTTCTCAATCTGTTCCTGCAAATTCCGCCCCCAGTGGGGCGAGATTCCGGGCATAAATCGATATGAGCCGTGCAGGAATTTCTGTCCTCTGCCCGAAAACCTTTCGATTGAGGTGCAAGTCCATGTACCCCATCTGGGAGAAGTTAGACCCGAAGGAGAAGGGCTATCTGCTGGGGTTTTATCTGTTGTCGCTGGCGGTGGTGGGGCTGCTGGCGTATGGGGTGGGGCGTGGGCAGAATGTGGTCAGCCCTGCCATCGGCGCTTCGGTGAACGCCACACCCCCTGCGGAGGTTATTCCTCTGGAGTCCAACCCCGAACCTCCCCCTGCCGAAACCGAGCCAGCCAGTGCGCCCCCTCAAGACAGCCCGCTTGTTGTGCATGTGGCAGGGGCGGTGAAAAAGCCCGGGGTTTATACTCTCCCCTCAGGCAGCCGAGTGGCAGACGCGATTGAGCAGGCAGGTGGCGCTCGCGCCGACGCCGACACGAACGCCCTCAACCTTGCCGAAGCGCTTCAGAACGGGCAACAAGTTTATGTGCCCGCGAAGACCGAAACGCACGCCGAGCCGTCGCCCACACGAAAAACCGCCTCCAGCACGCCTCAGGCGCCCGCTCGCAAGCAGGTGCGCTTCCCGATAGACCTCAACCGCGCCAGCGCCGAAGAGCTGGAACAACTGCCCGGGATTGGCGCCGTGCTGGCGCAACGCATCGTGGAGTACCGCCAGCAGGTGGGGCGCTTCCAGAGCGTGGACGAACTGCGCAATGTGCGCGGAATCGGTCCCAAACGGCTGGAGCAGATTCGTCCGCTGGTGGTGGTGCGATAGGAAACTCCGCGCGTATGACGAACCGTATCCTGTGAAGGATACAGAGCGATGCGTTCCGATCTGGCGCGTGTGGGACTGGTGGTGTTGATAGGCGTCTCGGCGCTGATTACGGGGCTACGATTCCTGTGGCAGGACCTGTCAGATAGGGGGCACTATCTGCTGTATGTGCAGTTTGAAGATGCACGGAACCTCAGTCGGGGGGCGTCGGTGCTGATGGCGGGGGTTCAGGTGGGCTATGTGCGTGCGGTGAATCTGGTCGGCACACCGCCTCGCGCCGAGCTGACGCTTTCGATTCAGGAATCGGTCAAAATCCCGCGCGGCTCCACTTTTCGGATTTCGGGTGGCGCGCTGCTGCCCGCCGATGCACGGGTGGAAATTATCCCGCCCCAGCAGGTGGTGGACTATCTGCCCCCTGAATCCCGTGTAAAAGGCGAGACGCCGATGGATTTCAACGCCGCCCTGAGCCGATTGACCCCCGAACTGGAGAAGACCCTGCAGGAGTTTCAGCGCACCCTGGCATCTGCACGCACCCTGCTGGAAGACGAAGCGCTCCGCCAGAGCGTTACCGAGACTCTGCGCTCGGTACAGCGCCTGAGCGAACAATCCGCGCAACTGGCGAGCGAGGTAGAGTCGCTGGTGCGTGAGAACCGCGCGGCGGTGCGCCAGCTCCTGCGCCAGGCAAACGCCGCCACACAGGAGCTGCAACGCACGCTCCAGTCGGTGAACCGCCTGCTGAACGACCCCCAGCTGAACGAGGATGTCCGCGCCACGCTCGCCTCTGCGCGTGCCTCCGCCCAGAGAACCGAGCAAATCCTTAAAGAGGTGGAACAGCTGATTGGCGACCCCCAGCTGCAGGAGAACCTGAAACAGACCGCCCAGAATGCGCGTACGGTCTCCGAGAAAGCCACCACGCTCGCCGACAAGGCGGGCGAAGTGCTGGATAATGCCAACACCCTCACCCAGAGCCTCAACGACACCGTGCAGGAGGCGCGTCCTCTGATTAAAGAAGCGGGCGAGGCGTTCCAGCGGCTCAACGACACCTTCGAGCGCGTGCTATCCCTGCAAACTCTGGGGATTGTCGACAGCACCTACCGAATCGACTTGAACTATAACGCCCGCACCGAACGCTACCGCACCGACTTGCTGATTAGCCTCACCACACGCGACCAGCGCACTCTCTGGCTGGGCATCTATGACTTCACCGAGACCGACCGCCTGATTGCGCAGTTAGGCGTGCCGCTGAGCCAGAACTGGAACCTGCGCTATGGGTTATACGGCTCCAAACCCGGCTTCGGGATGGACTATCGGCTGGGGGCGAGCAACTGGCTCTCGCTGGATATTTTTGACCCGAACGACTGGCAGGGGAGCCTGCGCTGGAACTGGCAGGTCTCGCGCAATGTGTGGCTCTGGGGCGGTCTGGAAAGCCCGTTCCGTCAGAATCAGCCCGCCTTCGGAGTGAGCATTCAAAGATAATGCTTCAGGTATAATCGGCACACGGTATGGAGCGCCCAACGCTGGTGGTGATTGACGGACACAGCCTGCTGTATCGCGGTTTCTACGCGACGCGCCCGCTCACCACTTCCGACGGACGCCCCACGAACGCCGTCTACAGCTTCACCAACATGCTGCTTTCCCTGCTGGAGCAGGTGAAACCCGACTCCATTATCGTGGCGTTTGACGCGCCTGCGCCCACTTTCCGCCATGAGGCGTTCGTGGAATACAAAGCGCACCGCCGCGAGGCGCCCGATGAGTTCCGCCCGCAGGTGCCCATGACGCAGGCGCTTCTGGAGGCGATGGGCATCCCCGTGCTGATGGAAGAGGGGCTGGAAGCCGACGACCTCGTGGGAAGCCTCACCAAATTTGCGCTGGACCACGGCTACGAGGTGCTGATTTTCACCGGCGACCGCGACCAGCTCCAGCTGGTGGGCGAGCATGTGCGCGTGTGTGCCCCCCTGCGCGGCGTGAGCGACCTGAAAATCTTCGATGCGCAAGCCGTCCGCGAGCAGTACGGAATTGACCCTGAACAGATTCCTGACCTCAAGGCGCTGCAGGGTGACCCATCCGACAACATCCCCGGCGTGCCCGGCGTCGGCGAGAAGACGGCAGTCAAACTGCTCCAGCAGTTCGGCACGGTGGAGAACCTGCTGGCGAATCTGGATCAGGTTGCTGACGAGAAGCTCCGCGCCCGAATCGCCGAGTATGCCGACCAGATTCGCCAGAGCAAGATGCTGGCGACGATTCTGCAGGACGCGCCCCTGCCCCTGAACACAATCCCCGAATTTCGGCTCACGCCCGACAGGCTGCAGGCGCTTCAGCAGGTGCTGGAAGATTACGAGTTCCGCTCCATCCTGAAGCGGTTGCCCCAGTTAGCCCAGCAGTTCGGCGAGGGCACGCCCGCGCCTCTGGTCTCCACACGCGAGACGCTGAAACCCGAGGTCATCCGCAATCCCGACGAGCGCACTCTCGCCCGCCTGCTGGAAGGCAGCGGCGCCGTGGCGGTCAAAATGGCAGGGCAACTCCAGCACGCCCGCGCGGCGGAACTCCGCGCCCTCGCAATTGCCACCGACGCCAACCGCGCCATTGTGATAGACTGGGGCGCCCAGCTGTTTGCCCCCGAACCCCTGATACGCCTGCTGAACGATACGGAGCGCGTGCGGATTGCCTGGGACGCCAAGACTGAACTGCTGATTGCCCGCGTGCTGGAGCTGGAGATGGCGCCACCCGCCTTCGATGCCCTGATTGCCGCCTACCTGTGGCAACCCACTCGGAGCCAGTATTCGCTGGAGTGGCTGACCGAAGATTTGCTGGACATGCGCCTGCCCGAAGACGAAAACGCCCTGCCCGCCAGCGCGTGCGCCCTCTGGCAACTCTACCCCCTTTTGCAGGCGCGATTGGAGCAGGAAGAGGTGGCGACCGTCTTCTACGAGATTGAGATGCCGCTAATCCCCATCCTCGCCGAAATGGAGTGGTACGGGGTTCGTGTCGATGCGCCCTATCTGCAGGAGCTCTCGGCGCAACTGCAGGAGCAGATGGAGCGCGTGGCACAGGAGATTTACACGCTCGCAGGCGAGGTATTCAATATCGGCTCGCCCAAGCAGCTGGGCGCGATTCTATTTGAAAAACTCGGCTTGCCCGTGGTCAAGAAAACCAAAACGGGCTACTCCACCGACGCCGAAGTGCTTCAAACGCTGGCAGGTCAGCACCCGATTGTGCCCAAAATCGTGGAGTATCGCGAGCTGAGCAAGCTGCGCAGTACCTACGCCGAAGCCCTGCCGAAACTGGTGAACCCTGTTACGGGGCGAATCCACACGAAACTGAACCAGACCGTAACCGCCACAGGACGCCTCTCCAGCAGCGAGCCAAACCTGCAGAATATCCCCATCCGCACGGAAGCAGGACGCGCCATCCGCCGCGCCTTTATTGCCGACGAGGGCTATTCCCTGCTCTCGCTGGACTACTCCCAGATTGAGTTGCGCATTCTGGCGCACATGTCGCAGGACCCGATGTTGCTCCAAGCCTTCGAGCAGGGCGAAGATATTCACGCGGCGACCGCCTCCATCCTGTTCAGCGTGCCGATAGACCAGGTAGATAAGGAGATGCGCCGTCGCGCCAAGACGGTGAACTATGCCGTGCTGTATGGCATGAGCGATTACGGTCTCTCACAGGAACTGGGCATTTCGGTCAGCGAGGCGAACGCGATTATCAAGCAATACTTCCAGCGGTTCCCACGCATCAAGGCGTTCACGGAGCAGATTCTGGAGGAGGCGCGGCGCACGGGCTATGCGCGCACGCTGCTGGGGCGCAAACGCCCGATGCCCGAACTGCACAGCGCGAACCGCAACGAGCGGCTCGCCGCCGAACGCGCCGCCATCAATATGCCGTTTCAGGGCACGGCAGCCGATATTATGAAGTTAGCCATGATTCGCGTGGCGAAGCGGCTGCCCGTTTGCGAGCCGCGCGCACGGATGCTCCTGCAGGTGCATGACGAACTGCTGCTGGAGACCCCGTGGGGCACGGAGAAAGCCGTCGCCGAGGCGGTCGCCCACGAGATGGAGCGCGCCTACACCCTGCGCGTGCCCCTGACCGTAGAAGCCAAAGCGGGCGCCAACTGGCGGGATATGGAGGCAATTCTGTAGGGTTGCTGTAGATGGTATAATCTGCCCGACAGGCAAAAACACTGAGGAAGTATTTACCGTTCAAGCCTGTCTCGCTGTAGAGTGGTTGTGCGATGAGCAGAGATGCCACGATGTGCAGGAAAGCGTGCAAAAACTACTGAGGCAGATTAAAATCCTGAACAAACCCTGATCACTGGCGAATCCTGAATTTTTCCAGCACAGGAGGTACGCTGTCATGAATCGAGTACGGCTAACGACCCTGCTGATAGCGGACAAGGGGCGCAAGGCAGGGCAGTTCGCCGTGCCCCCTGTGCAGGACGACGGTGCGGGCTATCCCTTCGCTGTGGCGCCCAACGGCAGAATCGCGCTCTGCAACGATTCGAACCTGATTCTGATGGACCCCAACCGCCGCAAGACGCGCCTCCTGAAAGCACCGCTGGGCGAACAAACCGAATTCTGGGGTATCGCCTGCTCTAACGACCTCCTCGTCGCCTTGCTATCCGACTATACGATAGCCCTCATGGACTGGGAGGGGCGCGTGCGCCAGCGCTTTGGCAACGGGTTCGGCAAAGGCGAAAACCAGATAAGCGATGCGCCACCTGTGCGCATGGCGATAGCGCCTTTGGCAACCCCGCTCTGGATGCAGGCAGACAGTCTGTATCGGATTTCGGTGTCGGATGGGCGGATTGAGCGCGTGATCACCGCGGAGCGTGGAAAACGCCTCACAGGGCTGGCAGTGGATGCCTCGGGGCGCGTCTATCTAAGCAGCGAAGAGCCGATAGCCTCCACAGAGCCGCTCCAGTGGCAGAAAACGCCAGAGCGCTTGAAGCCACTTTCTCCCGAAGTCGCCCAGTGGCACTTGTTCGGCATAGACCAGGCAGGGAACTTTTACTGGCACGGAGAACGCCTCGAGAAGCGTCAGAAATACCTGATTACTGAAGTTGCCTGTGTGGCGCCTGAGGGGAGTGTTCGGTGGCATCTTGCGCTGAACGGGGCGTTGGGTGTGTTGCAGCCGTTGCGGAGCGCCTCCCAGATTCAGTGGCTGGAGGTGGATCGGCAGGGGCGGTTGTACGCGCTGGGCTGGGTGTACGCAGGGTTGCGACAAAGCGTGCGACTGTTCCGCGTGGAGATTAGGTAAAATAGGGCGGAATTTTACGGCGGTGTAGGATCGGGAAGTCTGAACTTGCGAGACATTCGTCTTGCACTCGCCCGCCATATTCTTGGGAATAAGGAGGCACAAAGCATGAGTGTTCGGCGGCTTGCAAGGGATACGATTCTCAAAGCCGTATCCACGCCCTGGGGGGCACTTGGCATGATTGCCTGGTTTCACTCCCTGCTCACAGGCTGGCTTGTTCCCGCTGTTGGGCTTCTTGCGGATTGGGCAGTCAAAACAGAGCGTCTCTGGGACAGCTCCACGAGGCAGCAGATAGGCTGGTTTCTGGCTGGTTGTTTTACAGGAAGTGCGATAGGCTGGCTCGAGAATGCAGTTTTTCAGGTAGCGCCGAATATAGGTACTGGCTTCTTGATGATAGTAGCCGGATATGCGGTAGTAGAAGAGTCGAGGCAGCGAAAGCATCATCGGGTGAGCTTGTTTCGTGCCAGTTTTCTTGCGTGCTGGGTTGCCAGCTATTTCGCCTTACGGTTATACAGGATGTATTAGAAGATGTTCAGTAATGCCGTTTCTACAAAACGAAGCCGACCTGCGTCGGCTAAAGGAGCCAGCCTTTTCTGCGCTTAGGCAGGATGCTCAAGTTGCAGGGAGCCAGCGCTGGCTGCTTCGTTTCTCAAGGTCGGTGCAAGGCTCCGCACGCTCCATCACAAGCGTGAGTTGCTGGCTGCGAGCAGGCGCAAGCGGATAGTTGCTGAGGAACAGCTCGTTGCCTGCGCGCGCTCGAGGCTGTTTGTAGTTATTCATCCCATATTGAAGCTTCCATCGGCTCTGATAGTAGCCTTCATACAGCTGGCGGATATACGGCGAGTCGTCATAAGTGAGAAGCCAGCGATGCGGACACTGCTGGAGAACGCGCGCCAGCCGCTCATGGTCAAACTGGAGGTGAAGTTCCCCGCGCTTTCCATAGAGGCGCGACTTTGCCACAGAATAGTACGGCGGGTCAAGAAAGATCAAAACCCCCGCTCCCTCTTCCATAACCACAGGCTCGTAATCGCCGCAGGTAATCCGAACGCCTTTTAGCAGTGGCGCCACCTGCTTGAGTGCATTGATAGCAGACCATGTGAACCGCCCGCGGAATGCTTGCTCGGAGTATCCCCCCGAATCGACTGTGCCAGAAAAGGTGATACGGTTCAGCACGAAAAAGCGCACGGCGCGTTCGAAAGGAGTTCCTTGCCCATACTGCTCCACTAGCTCGTAGAAAAGCTTGCGCCCGTCGGTCGTCCGCGCTTTGATGGCGCTCACCGCTTCCACGAGAGCCTCAGGTTGCTCTTGAAGCACCTTCCAGAAGCAGTAGAGCTCGTAGTTGATATCGTTAATCCAGTAGCGTCGGTCGGGGTAACGCTGGCGCAGGAACAGAAAAACAGAGCCTCCGCCCACCATCGGCTCCCGATATTCTGCAAAATCGGGAATGAGGGGGGTAATTTGCTTTAGCCCCCGCGATTTTCCTCCTGGAAAGCGAAGCGGGCTTTTCACCATAACAGTACCTCCGCCAGTTTCTGCAGAGCGTTATGTTTCATTACTGCGCCCCTCCAGTATGCCCCTAATTCCTAAAAGCCTCAACTCTTCGTTCAGCCACAACAGTTTCGCTTCCTGCTTGATATTGAACCTGTGCTGTCTTGAGAATCTCTTGAGTTCTTCTTCAGAAGCAGGAAGATAAAGAAACCCAGAAAATCTCCCCGTAAGCCGCAATCGAGTTTCAAAGTGGAGTGGAACCTTACCGCTCCCCTCTTTCAACCAGTAAAGCTCTTTGATATGGGAGAACAAGAGGAGCTTGAATAAACCGTCTTTTGTGTCTGCAAGCGAAGGTAGAACTTTTGATGTATTCTTGCTTTCTTGAATCAGTATGCTCGACTCTGATAGCCTGACGACCTCATCGCATGTGAGATAGTATTCCCCGCCAAGGTTATTTCGGATTTTGATCAAGGCTTTTACCGTTCCCTCGGTCAGGTGTTCAGCACGGTGAACAGTTTGCTGCTCGGCGTGAGCAGAGCGTTCGGAAGCTTTCAAAGTTACCTCTCGGAATTTACTCAGATCTAAAGTGTCGCCCTCTCCACGCACCTTCTGGATGAATTCCTCGTGTACTTGCAGGTCATGCAACAGAACATTCCGACTCTGTGCAATCTTCTCGTAGGCTTCGATCGCCTTTCTATATACTGGGATAAAACACTGCTCAAAGTGCTCGCGGTTCCAGTGGTGTGCGTCAAGCCTGTAGGAGTCTATCCTTTGAAGTGTCTCTATAATGTATTCGTTGCTCATCCGCTGCTTTGTGATTTTTGTGTTGCTTTTCTTCTCAGCATCTTGATACCATGCTAAAATCACATAGATGTTCATCAGGTTCATCCACGACAGGGTGATAAAATTCACTCTGTCCAGATTAGTATCCCGTCCCTCGTCCTTCACGACAGGAATCACCGTAACTATCTTCCCGCTGTGGGAGTAGGTGTCGTATATGCGTGCGAAGGGATAGGTTCGTGTTCGCTTGGGTCCGCTCCAGCGAGAGAGTGCGATTGTATTGCCACTACCCATCGCCACCTTGCAAGCAGGTTTGCAGGTATTTATATTGAACTTGCCCAAGGGGTACTCAGGCAGCTCCGCCCTTTGCCCCGCGAAACTGAGGCTCTCGATGTAGCCCTCAAGGCGAATTTCTGCGCTCATCGCTCTCTCTTATCCCCCCACCCCCACCATCTGCAGGTACCGCTCGCGCTGTTCTTGGGGCAGGGTGCGCCAGATGAGGAACTGCTTGCGCAAAATATTCAGGAACCGTCGGTTCACGCGCTTCCAGTTGGCAATATCGCCACTGAGGCGCGTGAGCGTGAGCCGAATGTCGTACACCCCCGCGTAATCGGTGGGGATAATTTCAATCCGCACATGCTGGCTCACGCCGAGGTCAAAGGGCGCAATCCACGCATCGCACTCCACGCGGTAGCCCCTGCCGTGTTCGCTCTCAAAAGTCTCGGTGCGCACCGCCTGGGTGATGAACTCGCCAACGCTATACTCTTCGTAGGCGTGGAACCACTCCGCGAGGAACCCGCTCAAGCCGTGCGCCTGCGCGCTGGTCACGGAGAACGGCAACGGGATGCGCCAGAGGTCGCCTTCGGGTTCGGGCAGACGCCATGTGCGCTCTTCGGCAGGACGCGCCACCTCCGCCGCCTTGCGAGCCGGATAAATCGTGGAGAGCAGCACCACCGCCACCACCACCAGCGTGGAAAACACCGCCGACATCGAGGAGAAGTTGAGATAAAGCTCAGGGAACCAGCCCGTGACCACAATCAGTTTCGCCGCCAGCTGCGCCACAAAGTAGCCCGCGACGGAACCCAGCACGGCGTACACCAGCGACTCGGCAAAAAACAGCATCGCCACATGGTTGGGCGCCAGCCCGATTGCGCTGAAGATGCCAATCTCGCGCACGCGCTCGTACACCGAGCCAAGCATCGTGTTCAGCACAATCATCGCGGCGATAATAATGGGCAGAATCACATACTCCAGCCCCTGCCCTGAGGTCGCCTGAATCGTGCTATAGCGCACGATGCGGTCGCCCAGCCCCGCATACAGGTTCAGCCCCAGCCGCGGCATCAGCTCCTGCTTGAGAACCCGATAGACCTCCTCGCGCGTGGCGAACTCGATCGCCAGCGAATAGAGGTTGCCCCCCAGATTAATCACCGTCTCGTAGGGCATCATCACCACCGTATCGGGTTCCAGGTGAACATACTCGCGGAAGCCGCCCTGTCCGCCCTGACGCCCCTGAGTCTGCAGCCGTTGCATCAGGATAAAGTCCACAGGGGTCAGCGGCTCGGAGTCTAAGTCGTTGATGCGCTTGAGGAGGGCGGGGTCAAACACGCCAATCACAGTGTAGTCCACCCCAGCGAACTGGATTCGGGCGCGTCCGACCTCGTTGGGTTTGATGCCGAGCGCCTCGGCGGCGTTGGAGGGCAGGATAATCGTATTGCGCTCGCCGGGCAGGAACCAGCGTCCATACACCAGCGCTTCCTGCGGGCGCGTGACTTTGGCTTCGTCGGGCGTCATGCCGACAATCGTGCGGGCGCTGAAGCGTCGGTCGGCGCGGGTGAGTGTGATGAACGCCTGCTCGCCAATCTGCGTGCCGAAGAACCACGCGCGGGGCGCCACGCCGCGAGTCGCGCCGAACTCATCGTTCATCAGGCGGTACGCCGAATCGCGCAGGGGTTGCCAGTCGGGCGTGCGCATCATAATCCCGTTGTAGCGCGGTGTGCCCGGCGCGGGCGTCTCGTTGAAGCGCAACACGCTCACGATGGAGGTGAACGACAGCACAATAAAAGTCACCAGCACCAGCGAGAGGCTGGTCATAAAAGTCCGCAGGGCGCGTCGGCGCATATTCGAAACGCCCAGATTGAACGCCGCCGCCGCAACGCTCATGCGCCCCACATCCACCTGATGCGTGCCAATCACCTGCTTGCGAATCTTCTTGAGCTGCTCCTCAAACTTGCCGGAGATGAACACCGCCACAATAATCGAGAGCGCGCCCATCGTGAAGGCGATAAACACAATAATCGGGTTGCCCGTAATCTCAAAGGCGGGGTGCAGGTAGCGCAACAGCAGGAACACTGCTACGAAAATCAACGAGGCGTAGGTAAGTTGTTGCTTGAGGCTGGGCGCGCCGAACAGCAGGCGCTCCATAAAGTAGGCGAACGGCATCAGCAGGAACAGGTAGAAGATGACGCCGTTCACCACATCGTTGGCGGTGGCGCGCACATCGGGGTAGGCGCGCGCGGCGTAGCCCCACGCCATGCGGGCGTACACATCCAGCGCGGCGTAGTCTTTCTTTTCCAGCGCGGCGCGTGCCTTCTCCAGCGCGGATTTCGCCAGCGCGTGCAGCTCGTCGATACCCTTGTTCACGATGCGGTGCCTGGCGAGCGTGCGGATGCGGTAATCGTTGAGCGTATACATATCCTCGGCGACGCGCAGGGCGGTGTAGGTAATCACGCCGCCGCGGGCAATCAGGTCGCGCTCGGTCAGCGTTCTGGGGTCAAAAGTGGGCACGGTGAAGCCCTGTGCCTCGCGCGGGTCGCCCCCCACCAGATAGCCCCTGCCTTCAGGGTCCTCGGGCGTGGCGTTAATCAGCAGCAGGCGGTCCGCGCCCGGACCCATGCCCATCTTAATCTTGAGGCGCGAGCCGGGCTGCGAGAAAATCACCGCCACATCCTCCACATACGACGACAGCGGCACATCCTTCGGGGTCATAATCATGCCGTACATCTGGGGCGTGCCGTTGGTATCGCCGTCGTAAATCTCCATCGTGGTCAGCGGGCTGAGCGACTGGGGGTCTATCAGGTCATAAATCGCCGTCGCCACACAGCGGAACACGATAATCGGCGCTTCCTTGTCGCCCACCGTCATGCGGATGTTGATGGGATACACCTGCGACCCCTGAATGCCCTGGTCGGGGGCGTACTCAATCTCGCCCGTTTCGGGGTTCAAGTAGTAGGCGTTAATCTCGAACTCGCGGTTCCAGCCGTAGGCGGTGATGGGGGGCACGCCAACGAACTCGTAACGCGCCTGCTCGCGCGGGATGGGGCTGCTGTCGTCCACCAGCTGGAACATGTTGCCCCGCACGCCCATCAGCGACTTCATCCAGTGGCGCAACACGACAATAGAGCCGTTGATCGGCGTGTTGGGCAAAAAGCTGCGGTTGGGGTCAAAGCGGTAGACATTGCCATGCAGGCGCCCGAAGCCATTTTGCAAGCCGATGCGCACCCACTGCGAAGGCTTCTCTATCGGGAACCGCAGCGCGAAATCGCCCCGCTTATTTGGGTCGTTGAACACATGGTCTAACTGGCAGGCAATCACTTTGGTCTGCAGGGCGATATTGGCGATGTTGCAGTTTTCGTAGGTGTCAAACGGGGTGTCCACGAGGGGGCGGGCGTCTTCGATGGTGGCGAAGGTGATGCCCCACGCGCCTGCGAGGGTCGCCGCCTCCGCGTCGAACGCGGGCTTGCTGGGGATGTAGGTGCGCCAGTAGCGTCCCTGCACGGCATTAATGCCGTCGGCGAACAGTTTGGCAGGCTCTGTGCCCAGCACGGGCGCGATTCGGTCGGCATGCTCGCGCATCACGCGCCCGATGTCGGTGTAGAAGCGCTGGATGTCCTCGCGCATATCGTAAAACCAGCCCTTGTAGAACACGCCGACGCCCGTGTAGCGGCTGGCGAGGTCTAACCCCACGAACAGGTAGATGTCGGGCGGCTGGCGTTTATCGCCCAGCAGCTTCTCAAAGATGTTGGGGCGGCTCCATTCGGGCATGCGTTTTTCAATAAACTGGCGCACGCCTTCCAGCGCCTGAAAGTGCCCGCTGAACGCCACGAACATCACGCTCCGTTTGGGCGGGTACTTTTTGAACAGGCGCGCCAGCTCCAGCAGGCTGGCGATGCTGGTGGCGTTCTCTGCCCCAGGCGCCAGCGCAGGCACAATAGAGATGGAATCGTAATACGCCGTAACCACAATCCACTGGTTGCGCAGTTCGGGGTCAGTGCCGGGGAGGACGCCGATAATGTTGTAGGCGGTGCGCTTTTCCCACGGCATGCTGGCTTTGAGAGTTGCCTGCGGGTTGGGGTGGGTTTCTGCATAGGCAATCAAGCGGGCGGCTTGAGTAGCGGGCAGCCAGAATCGAGGCACATTCAGCGGGATGCCGATGAACTTGGCTTCCGCTTCGCCGCGGTCGGTGCGTTCGGGTTCTATAAAGAGAACCGCCTTCGCGCCCAGTCGCGCCGCGTTCAGCCAGTTGTTGCCGCTGTTGAAGTCCATCAGCACGAGGCTGCCCTCCACGGGCTTGCCCCGAAACCGCTGGAGCTGCCCATCGCCCACATAGAGGAGCCGTCCAGAGACGCCCTGCGGCGGGAGCTGGCTGGTGCGCACCTGATTGGGCCAGAGCGCGTAGAGCCGAATTGTGGTGCCGTCGGGCAGGCGCAACGACGCGCCCTTATCCACGGGCACCGTTACGGGGAACGGCTCGCGCCTGACATCCTGCAGCCCAATTTGTCGGAACTGCTGCTCAATATAGTCTGCGGCGCGGGTATCGCCCTCATAGCCCGCCACGCGCGACCCCAGCGACGAAAGATAGCGCACCGTCGCGCCGATTCGCTCGGTGGAAATCTCGCGTATCAGCTGGCGATAGCGCGCCTGCACTTTGGCGACATCCAGTTGTGCCTGCGCCCAGCCTGTAAGAAGCATCAACCCTGCAAGAAGGAACCCAATCAGCGTGCGCATAGGGGCTATACTTCGACGCATGCGCTCTGCTTCCTGCTGAACCGGTTTGCGTTTCCTGCCATGCTTCTCCTGCGGCAGAGGCGGGTCGCATCCAACGAGAACAGCACCCCCTATTTTGAACCTGTTTTTGACTAACCCTTCGTTCGACGACAAACCGAGAAGCGATACACCACAGGTAGAGTGTTGCTTGCGGTACTACGCACTACATCCTGTACCCCAAAAACCCGTTTGGCGTCGATCGCCAACTTTTGGGTACTTGAGTTCAAATCCGAGTCCGATCGACGCCAGAGCTTGACTTCACCGACACCGATGGGGTATAATAAACCCGCCAACGGGCAACGCCCGAACCTTGACAATCGGAACCGTTTTGAACTCATTTTGGGGACCGACCCGCAAAAGGCGGGTTGGTTTGTAGCCTACCTGTGAGGGATTGAAACTTCGGACGCGCCGATACTGAAGCGCGTCCAAAAGCGGTTTGTAGCCTACCTGTGAGGGATTGAAACAGAGTGAGACTCCCGGCGCAGGGATCCCCCACGGGTGTTTGTAGCCTACCTGTGAGGGATTGAAACCAACAATCTCGCTCCTCCAAAGGGTCGGGATACCACGTTTGTAGCCTACCTGTGAGGGATTGAAACAGGCGTCGCATCTGGGCGACTTTGTGCAGCGCGTCTGTTTGTAGCCTACCTGTGAGGGATTGAAACCAATTATCAAGAGTTGTTCGCGCGGCGGCTGCGAGAGTTTGTAGCCTACCTGTGAGGGATTGAAACGTGCTTTCGTATCGTTGTATAGGCTCTCCACAGGAGGTTTGTAGCCTACCTGTGAGGGATTGAAACCAGGGCGAAGTTGACTTCGACGCTCTGGTGGAGCGTGGTTTGTAGCCTACCTGTGAGGGATTGAAACACGAACAAGTCCTCATCCGCCACCCAGTGATGGCAGGTTTGTAGCCTACCTGTGAGGGATTGAAACGGAAGACGCCCCTTCCTCGCGCGAGGGAGGGGCGTTTTTTTGTTTGTGGGGGGCGTGATGTTCTGAGGGCTAAAGCCGTTCCTATGAGACGAAGCCGACCTGCGTCGGCTGAAATAGCCCGCGCAGGCGGGCTTTGTCTAACAGGAACGGGTTCACCCGTCAGGGTTTATAGGGATTGTGGGTGTGTCCTGACGGCTAAAGCCGTTCCTATGAAACGAAGCCGACCTGTGTCGGCTCAGCCCCCAACCCCCGTAAACGGGGGCTATAGCCAGCGGAGGCTGGCTTTGTTTACTGGGAACGGGTTCACCCGTCAGGGTTTACGGGGGCGTGGGGTTAGCCCGACGGCTAAAGCCGTTCCTATGAAACGAAGCCGACCTGCGTCGGCTGGAAGTAGCACGCGCATCCTGCGCGTGGGCAGGGGCAGGGGGGCCCCACCTCCAGGGGGCCGGGGGGTCCCCACTGGTGTGGCAGCGGGGCGCGCA
>Ga0072500_128118_pt1 | contig 40948 bp, 39 predicted proteins | sample GBScelen77Swater_FD_63803 | JGI IMG/M metagenome (GOLD analysis project Ga0072500, IMG submission 63803) | Hot spring microbial communities from Great Boiling Spring, Nevada - cellulolytic enrichment S 77C v2 (version 2) | ecosystem: Environmental > Aquatic > Thermal springs > Hot (42-90C) ...
CAGGCGCTGGTGGACATTGGCAGAGCTGCCGTGCCAGCACTCATCGAGGCACTGGGACACCCCGACTCCCTCGTCCGCACCACCGCCTGCCAGGCGCTGGGGAGCATCGGGGACATCCGCGCCCATCCCGCCCTGAGCCTGTGGGCACATGCCGGAGCGACAGCAGCCCAAGATGCCTTGCACACCCTCGGACGTCCAAAGTTACCGCTGCACAAGGCACTCGTACAGCTCAGCCTCCAGGGAGCCTGGAGGGTGCTCGTGCGCGCACTGCCTGCGTTCACGACAAAGCTACGAAGACGTTGGAGCAGCCTCGGATGATGCACAGCAAGCAACAGCCCCGTACAGCAATGCAGGAGCAGGTGCCGTCCAAGGAAACCGCGCCGGTAGAGGAATGGGTTCGGGCAGCACGAGTGTACGCAGCTGACCGCGTAAGCTGGTTTGCGCCGGCATTGTACGCTGCCCCACTCCATCTCACCGAAGCACTCCCGGCACCAGCTGGAGTAGACCGTCACGGTCGGGTCTACTTCAACCCCCGCTGGGTCGTTCTGCTCTACGAAGCATGCGGGCACAATCCCCAACATCTGCTGCAGCAGCTGGCTCATCTTTGGTACCACGAAGTTGCACACTGGCTGCGCGAGCACTCTGCACGTGGCGAGGAGCTGCGCGCCCACCCCGAACTGTGGAACATCGCCGCTGACCTGGAGCTCAACGACTACTTGCCCGAAGGGATGATGTACCCGACGGTCGAGGGAAAGCCTCTGGCGATGCTACCGAGCGATTATCACCTCCCGGAGGGACAAATTGCGGAATGGTACTACCACCGGCTGCTCCAACAGGCGCAGCAGAACTCACAGAGCACCCAAGGACGCCAGTCCTCCAGCGGCGCCGGCAACCGGTCTTCCCATTCCCAACGGCAACCCCAGAGCGGTTCAGGAAAGAAGCAACCCCAACGTGGTTCCGGGCGGCAAGACCCCCAAAGCTCCGAGCAGCAACAGCCCCAAGGGAGCGGGAGCGAAACACCGCAACAGGACTCCCACGATGGGCACCGGGACGAGGGCAGCGGCGTGCATGGGCAGCCTCGCCCGTGGGAGTTACCCGCTGATGCCCCTGAAACCCATGCGCTCAACGACTTCGACCGGAAGGCACTGCAGGAGGAGGTCGCACGCCGCATCACAGAACATCAAAAGAGCAGGGGAACCGTACCGGCGGGCTGGCTCCGCTGGGCAGAGGAGGTGCTCAAACCAAAGGTCAATTGGCGCGAGCGTCTCCGACGCATCCTCCGCGGAGTCATCTCCGAAGGGCTGGGGCAACGGCTGGACTACAGCTACCACCGCCCCAATCGCCGTGCAGCAGTATACCACCCCATCTACCTGCCTTCGCTCTCTCAAGGGGAATACAAGCCGCGTATTGCCTGCGTAGTGGATACCTCCGGCTCCATCAGCGACCAGGAGCTCATCCAAGCGCTTGCCGAGGTGCGTGGCATCCTAACGCAACTGCGCATCCCCGTCACGATCATCCCTTGCGATGCCGTACCCTACGAGGCGATTCGCGTCTTTGAGGACTCCGACTGGCTGCAAGTCCGGCGCGGACTGCGTGGCGGCGGCGGGACAGACATGATTGCCGGACTCAATGCCGCATTGGCGCTCAAACCCAAGCCCGAAGCCGTCATCGTGCTCACCGACGGCTACACCCCCTTCCCAAGCCATCGCCCAAAGGACACTGCGGTCATTTGGGCAATCTGGCAATTCGAAGGCGACAGCCCTCCTCTTCCCCCCATGCCTCCATGGCGCCCGCGCGATGTGGTCGTCATCCCCATCGGATAGGGAGACCGACTGCAACCTCTGCCCGCCACTCAGTACAAGTACCGGACCACGTCCCCCTCGATTGTGTACGTGCGCAGCTCGAGCAAGTAGCTCAACACCGTGCCGTACGGTGGCAGTAGCAACCCCCCTACCACCCCAAGCGCCACGGGGATGACCCCATCCACCAAAGTAGTCTGCCCTTTGATTCGGATTCCAACAACGGCATCGCCCCGCGCTGCAGCGAGCTCCTCTTGAACCACTTTGCTAATGTCCGGATTGACCACCGTCACCAGCCCAAACAGGGTGAAGACCCCCTTGACATCGCGCGAAAAATGCCGGACCACCGTGTAGTGCCTGCCAGGATCACCGCTCATCGTCGTGAGCTTGTCCACCCCGCCCATCGAGAGATGGACGGTCATGCACCCCGATAGCGCGAGCGTAGTACCGAGCAGCAACAATCTGCGCATTTGTGCCCTGTAGTGGGTTAGACATCCATTGCTGCGCCCTCAAAGTTAGGGAATCCATTGCCTGCAGGTCTCAGCACATCCGCGCTGACCAAACCCACACCCGTTGCGCAGCGTCTAAGACGGCGGTTCCACTCGCCCCGTGGTCGCCCATGCTGACGGGACCGTTTCTGCTGCTCAGCGTATTGCCGCTGTTTGGCTCAGCATCTGCTGCATCCCCGCCAGTGACGCACGCTTTAGCTTTGGCTGATTCGGCGCCGTGTCGCCCTCGAGTGCAGCTGTTCCTCTTCGGTCCGCACGGTCGCTTGCTACCGGGGGATTCACTGAAGCTGCTGGATTCACTGCAGCTGGAAGTTCTGGGGCGGTTTCAGGAAGGGCTCTCCCAGTTGCATCAACTCTTGGAACGGCGCAATTGGGAGGAGGAATCCAAGCGTCTGCGGCGCTGGTTTGAGCAAGAGCACAAGCAGTGGCAGCGCTGGCTCCAAGAGCACCGGAAGTTTCTCGATGAGGAGCTGCCGCGCAATCAGCGCCAACGGGAACGCAAGCTGCAGGAGTATCGCCGTCGGCTCGAACGCCAGCGGCAAGCCTTGGAGCAGAAACTTCGGGAACTTGAGCGCGAATTAGAGCGCTTGCGCCAACAGCTCGAACACCTCCGCCAAACCCCGCTGGAGCTGTAGCCTACTTATAGCGCCGCAAGAACTCCAGCCGGTCCTGCAGTTGGGCAATAGGCACCAGCAGCTGCTCCTTGTCCAAAATTGCCGACTCGCGGTCCTCGAAGACCAGCTCGTAGTCCTTGCTCATCACGATGGCTTCCTCGGGGCAGACCTCCTCGCAGAAGCCGCAGTAGATGCAGCGGAGCATGTTGATTTCGAACTTGACCGGATAGCGCTCCTTTTCGCGCTCAGTTTCGCCGGCTTGCACCTCGATTGCCAGCGCAGGGCAGACGCGCGAGCACAGTCCACAGGCAACGCAGCGTTCGCCATCCTCGTCGAGCACCAGAACGGGACGCCCGCGGTAGGACCCCAGCGGCTCCCAGCGCTCCTCAGGGTATTGCCGCGTGAACTTGGGCTTGAACAGCTGGCGCAGCGTAATGGAGAGCCCGCGCACAATTTCGGGAAGATAGAGCCGCTCCCAGAAGTTTAGGCGCTGGGCTTCGGTATTTTCCGTGATGTTCATCGCACGCACCGTGCGGTAGTTAGACAACGAGCAACACCAGCCCGGTTGCCAAAATATTCAGCAATGCCAGCGGCAGCAGCACCCGCCATCCCAGCCGCATGAGCTGGTCGTAGCGGAAGCGCGGGACCGTCCAACGCACCCAGATGAACAGGAACAGCAGCACCGCCGTCTTCGAAAGCGTCACCGCCGACTGGAAGAGTGCCATCCCCAGGCTCCCCTCTTGCAGCCCCAACCACTGCGGCAACTGCGGCACAAAGGGCACATGCCAGCCTCCCAGGAAGAGCACCGTCATCATCAGCGATGCCACCACGATGTTGGAGTACTCCGCCAGGAAGAACAGCCCGAACTTCATGCCCGAATACTCCGTGTGGTAGCCGCCGACGAGCTCGGGTTCAGCCTCCGGCAGGTCAAACGGTGCCCGATTCGTCTCGGCAAAGGAGGCAACCAGGAATAGCAGAAAGCCCAAGGGCTGGTAGACGATGTTCCACACGTGCTGCTGCCGGTAGACGATCTCGTATAGGTCGAGCGAGCCCGCAACCATCACAACCCCCACCACCGAGAGCCCTAACGTGAGCTCGTACGAGATCATCTGCGCCGAGGAGCGCAAGCCCCCCAACAGTGAATACTTGTTGTTGGAGGACCAGCCCGCCAGGACAATTCCGTAGACCCCGACCGAAGTCATCGCCAGCACGTAGAGCAGCCCCACGTTGATGTGTGGGGCAACCGAAAGGTAGACCCGCTCACCGGCGACGAGGATGTAGTCGCCAAGCGGGATGACGGCATAGAGGCTCAACGCAATTGCAATCGAGATGAGCGGTGCCAGCCGATGGAAGGTCCGGTCCGCCAGCGCCGGCACCAAGTCCTCCTTGAAGTAGAGCTTGATGACATCGGCAAAGGGCTGCAGCAGCCCGAACGGACCCACTCGATTGGGACCGATGCGGTCCTGAATCCACGCTGCCACCCGGCGCTCGACGTAGACCAATCCCGCAGCCGCCAGCAATACGCTGTTGACCACGATGAAGGCTTTGATTGCGGCAATCAGCAGCTGTGCAGCGAGTGTCTCCATCGACCCGAATGCCTATGGCTTGAGCACATGCGATTCGTAGCGCATCGGGGGCACTGGGTCGGGATTGCGCCCCTTGCCCAGCACAATGCCCTGGTAGGCGTCCAGCAGTTCGTAGGTCATTGCGGCAAAGGCGGGAACTTCAGCACCCAGCTCGCGGAAGACATCTTCGGATTTGCGCCAGTTCCACGGACTCCCCAGCAGGCGCGCGATCGACTGCAGATGCTGCCAGGTCTGCCGGCACCGCCGGCGCGGACCGTGTGTCCAGCGGTCATTCCAGGCGCCGAGCTTGTCCCACCGGCTCATCTGCAGCCCCTGGTAGCGCTCGCGCTCAGCCGTTGCAACTGCAGGGCGCAGGAGCTGCACCCGACGCTGGATGTTCGTATAGGTGCCCTCCAGCTCAGCATACGTGGTCGTTGCCAGTACGATATGCGCCCGGCGTGTTGTCTCCGTGTGGTTGGAGGCGTGCACGATGACCATCTCCGCCTCCTCCAGCGCCCGTGCCAATTCCGCAGAAAGCCCCGCCACGTCCTCTTCCACAATGTAGATGAGCCGAATCTGCCCGTAGCGCACCTTTTCGGGCAGCTGCGCCAGGGTGACGGCTCCGGGAGCTGGACGGATGCCGATCTCCAGTGCGCCCGTGGTGTTGGGATTCCGGTCGCGGCAGCGCAATAGGTCGTCCTCAAAGTACGGGTCCTCCCGACGCGGGAAGTCCAGATTCGGCGTCTTGAGCACCGTCCGCGCGAACTTGGCAAGCGCCCAGAGATCCTCGTTGGTCGAACGCCCGGAGCCGATGAGCATGATCTCATTGGGCTTGTACCGGCGGAGCGCACGGGCAATCTCCTCATAGGCAGCATCCCAGGAGAGTTCTTGCTCGGTGCCACCGGAGCGCAGCAATGCACCTTCGACCCGATTTGCGTTGACAAAGCCGTACTGCGTCAGCCGTCCTTCATCGCACATCCAGTAGCCGTTGACGTGCAGGTTGCGGCGCGGCTCCAGGCGCAGAATCTCATTGTTGCGCACGCCAATCTTGATGTTGCACCCGCGCGCACACCCGGGGCAGATGGAATCCGTAAAGCTCATCTCCCAGACACGAGCCCGGAAGCGGAAATCGCGGCTGGTCAGCGCCCCCACAGGGCAGAGCTCGATGACGTTCATCGAATACGGGTTGTCGAACTCCGCCCCTGGCGCCAGTTCAATGGTGACATGGTCGTTGCGCTCGACGAAGGTCAGCACCGGCTGGCGCGCAACCTCATTGGCAAAGCGGATACAGCGCGAGCACAAAATGCAGCGCTCCCCATCGAAGAGGACGTTAGGTCCCCAGACCACGCGCTTGGGCTTGTGCACCTTCTCCTCGTCGAATCGGCTCACTCCACGGCTGTAGCGGAAGGCGTATTCCTGCAGCTTACACTGCCCTGCCTCATCGCAGATGGGGCAATCCAGCGGATGGTTGATGAGCAAAAACTCCATGACGGCTTCCTGCGCCGCGACAGCACGCGGGCTCTTCGTGTGCACGACCATTCCATCGGCAACCGGCGTTGCACAGGCAATCTGCAGCTTGGGCAGATACGCAATCACCGGCTTGCCGTGCTCATCCAGCTCCGGAGAGCCATCGGGCTGCCGTTTGGGGAAGCCCACCTCAACCAGGCACATTCGGCAGTTGCCCGCCACTGAAAGCGCCGGATGCCAACAGAAGTGCGGAATTTGCAGCCCGTTCTCGTAAGCCGCCTCAATAATCGTCTTGCCCGCTGGAACCTCCAGCCGCTGCCCGTCAATTGTTATCACTGGCATTGTTCTGCGCCACACAAGCTCGAACGTGCTACAAAAATACGGGCTCCGAGAGGCTCACTCATCGAACTCCGATCGGGGCTCCCAGGAGAGCCCTTCACACGGGATGTAATCGGAGCGAACATGCTCGTCCAGCAGCGTACAGAGCTGCCCAGTTTCGTCGAAGTAGCGGCACGAGCCACACAGAAGTTCCTCCTTGAGCTGTTCCACCCGCTCGCTGAATTCGCGCCAGCGCTGATACGCCGGGTAGACCACTATGCCCCACAGCGCCAGCAGCACCAGCCAAGCATACCGCCACAGGTCGGGCATCACTCCCAGCAGCGCCAACGTCCCCAGGAGCAACACCAGCGCGCGCAGCACCGCACCGTAGACGATTGTACCGGCTGTAATCTCCGGCTCTCCGCTCTCGGAGCGGCGCCGGAATAGCCACGCATCCTGTGCCTTCTGCCAGAGGGTCTCCATTGAGCCTCTCTCCGAGCACTACAGACGAGTGCCCCTGCAGGCTCACGCATTGCACCATCCCCTCTGCAGCGTTCGTCTGTGCACCCCGAATTCGGCACCTACCATGAGCTACCGAGTGCTCTTCATTGGCGGCTCACTCAACCAGACGACGCAGATGCACCAGATCGCCCAGCACCTCATGGGCGAGTGCGAATGCTTCTTCACGCCGTACTACGCCGATGGTCTCATCGACTGGTTTGCCCGACGCGGATGGCTGGACTTTACCATCTTGGGCGGGCGCTTCCGCCGTGCCACGCTGGAGTACCTACGCCAGCATCGGCTCCCGATTGACGAGCGAGGAGAGCGCTATCCCTACGACCTCATAGTGACCTGCCAGGACCTCCTGGTGCCGCGCAACATCCGCGGACGCAAAGTCGTGCTCGTGCAAGAAGGAATGACCGACCCCGAAGGGCTACTCTTCTACGGCGTCAAATACCTGGGTCTGCCGCGCTGGATTGCCAGCACAGCGGCAACGGGACTCTCGGATGCCTACACCGTCTTCTGCGTTGCCTCGGAAGGCTACCGGCAGCTCTTCCTGCGCAAAGGCGTACGCGCAGAGAAGCTGCGCGTGACCGGCATCCCAAACTTCGACAACTGCGAACAGTACCGGCACAACGACTTCCCCTACCACGGCTATGTGCTGGTGGCAACCTCCGACAGCCGCGAAACCCTCCGGTACGAGAACCGTGCGGCATTCCTGCAATACGCCGCCCGTGTCGCCAAGGGGCGTCCGATTCTGGTCAAGCTGCACCCCAATGAACGCGTCGAACGGGCTGCCCGCGAGGTTTACCACTGCCTCCCCGGCGCGCTGGTCTTCCCATCGGGCAATACCAACCACATGATTGCCAACTGCGATGTGCTCATCACGCGCTACTCCTCAGTGGTCTACGTCGGCTTGGCGCTGGGCAAGGAGGTGCATTCGGCGTTCAATTTAGAGCTGCTCCGCCAGTTGCTGCCCTGGCAAAACGGGGGACGTTCGGCAGAGTACATCGCCGAAGTGTGCTGGGACCTGCTGCGCGAACGTCCGGTGCGGACCTTCTTCACCCCGCCGAGCATCCCGCTTCGGCTGCCTCGCAGGCAGTTCCACCCACGCAAGAGGGTACTGCACACATGAGCATGCATGCCCGAATTGTCATCGTTGTACAAGCCCGCACGGGCTCGACTCGCCTGCCCGGCAAGGTCCTGCTGCCTATCCTGGGACGCCCTGTACTACTGCGGCAACTGGAACGCATCGCCGCCGCGCGCGAATTCGATGAGCTCGTCGTCGCCACCACAACGCTTGCCGAAGACGACCCCATCGCCGAGCTCTGCCAGCGCGAAGGGATTGCCTGCTTCCGTGGGCATCCCACCGACCTGCTCGACCGCCACTACCAAGCCGGACGCGCCTTCCGGGCAGACGCCGTTGTGAAAATCCCCTCAGACTGCCCACTCATCGACCCCGCCGTCATCGACCGCGTACTACGCTTCTGGCGCCAGAACTCCGAGCACTACGACTACGTCAGCAACCTTCACCCACCGAGCTACCCCGATGGCAACGACGTAGAGGTCATCCCCATGCCCGTACTGGAGCTTGCCTGGCGGCTGGCAACCAAGCCGTACGAGCGAGAGCACACCACCCCATTCATCTGGGACCAGCCCGAACGCTTCCGAATTGGCAATGTCCCGTGGGAGACGGGCTGGGACTACTCCCGCTCCCACCGCTGGACGCTGGACTATCCGGAGGACTACGCCTTTGTCCGCGCCGTCTACGAGGCGCTCTACCCGCACAAGCCACTGTTTTCGCTGTGGGACATCCTCAAGCTTCTGGAGGAGCGCCCCGAACTGGCACGGCTCAATGCCCGATATGCCGGAGTGAACTGGTACCGGCACCACTTAGGCGAACTGCGCACGATTACGCCCGAAGACACCCGCATTCCGGAAGAGGAACAGCCCCCCTGGGAGCCTCCAAGATGAACTTGCTTGCCCCTGCTTGTACGCTCGAACTCGACCGGGTCCGCGCCGTTGCACTCCAGGCACGCCGACATTGCATTGAGATGGCTGCCCGCGGGGGATGCTTCCTGGGCGCGGCGCTCTCCTGTGTGGACATCCTCGCCTATCTCTACACGACCTACCTCCGGCTCTCCCCGCAGCAGCTCGAAGACCCCGAGCGCGACTACTTCTTGCTCTCCAAAGGTCACGCAGTTCCGGCGCTCTACGGCGTCCTTGCAGCGCTGGGGTATATCCCCGAAGAGCGATTGCACCATCATCTCCAGCCCGAAGATGCCATCTATTGGCACCCAAACCGTTCTGTGCCAGGCGTGGAGTTCCACTTCGGCTCTCTGGGGCACGGCTTAGCTGTCGCCCTCGGTATCGCCCTGGAGTGCCGGTTGCGCCGTTCGCCCAACCGCGTCGTCGTCCTCCTGGGAGATGGGGAGCTCAACGAAGGCTCCGTCTGGGAAGCCGCACTGATTGCCGCAGCATACCGGGTCGAGCAGCTCATTGCCGTTGTGGACCGGAACCGTCTGCAAGCGAATATGCCCACCGAGGAGCTCATCCCGCTGGAGCCAATTGCTGAGAAGTTCCGCGCCTTCGGCTGGGGCGTCCTTCAGGTAGACGGGCACGACCTCGCCGCGCTCCATGCCGCGTTCTCCGCACTCCCGGAGCTTCCCGGGCGCCCCAGTGTGATTATCGCCGAGACCGTCCGAGGCAAAGGGTTGCCCAGCATGGAGAACCGCGTTGACCGCTGGTTTTGTGCGATTCGCCCCGACGAGCTTCCCGCACTCCTTGCCGAGCTGTACGGGGGAGCGGCGGCGCCCATCCCCTCGGCAGGTTCCGCAGAATAGCCTCCGGAGGAGTCGATGACCCCGTACGAGAGCGCACTGCTGGAGCTCCTACAGCGCGATGAGCGGATTGTGATCCTCACGGCGGAAAACCGTGCTGCGCTACGCAATCTCCCGCCGTTGGCAGGCGAACGCTTCTTCGACGTTGGGATCGCCGAGCAGACGCTCATCGGCGTTGCGGCTGGGATGGCGTTGCGCGGGCGAATTCCAATTGCCCATGCGCTGGCGGCATTCCTGACGATGCGGGCATTTGAGTTCATCCGCACCGACATTGGAATTGCCCGCCTGCCGGTCAAGCTCGTCGGTGGCTTTCCTGGCTTCCTCTCCGAGGGTAACGGTCCAACGCATCAATCACTGGAGGACATCGCCTTGATGCGCTCCATCCCGGGCATGGGCATCTTCTGCCCGGCAGACGAAGCGGAGCTTGTGCTCGGACTGCCCAGCGTGGTGATGGCACCGCAGCCCTTCTACATCCGCTATCCCAATGTCCCCGCCACCGTGGAACACACGCAGGAATTCGTGCTGGGGAAAGCCGAACGCTTCGGCAACCCCGAAAGCCCCATCGTGATTGCCGTCTACGGCTTCCTGCTACGCGAGGTGCTCAAAGCCCAGGAAATCCTATCCTCCCGTGGCATCGAGACCTGCATCTACAACCTACGCACCTTGGTCCCACTGGATCGGGAAGCCTTGCTCGGCGCCGTTTTACACACCCGGTTGCTGGTGACCGTAGAGGACCACTTCCAGCATGGCGGCTTGGCAACGATGGTGGCTGAGCTGCTCATGGAGCACCGCCTGACGCTTCCCGTGCTCTCTATTGCTGCACCCTCGCGCTGGGTTGCCGCTGCGCCCTTAGATGAGCTCCTGCGTCACGAGGGCTTCACCGGTGAACAGATTGCCGAACGAATTCTTGCGGCACTACCAGCGCTAGGGGTGTGAGCCTTCCACCTACTTCGACGGCTTTCCCCCTTGCTACCTCAAGGATTCCCTGGATACTGCCGGTAGGCCGTCCATCGGAGATGTGCTGTGCTACCTTGTCCTGCCAAGCAAAGGGTCTGGATCGGACAGCTCGAACAGTTAGGACCGAGGTCTGTACAGTATTCCATAGCCACTTGAAACGCCCCCTCATCAACCCACATTGGCACCGCCCCTGGAGTTGCCGTAACAAGCGATTCAATATTTCCTCGCATGTCCTTTGCCAAGATGATAAAAGGGCGTTTCCCCTCGTAAGACACTGTTTCCAGCGCTCCCGTGCGACAGAAAACTTTCCCGACGTGTCCGTCAACTATCATCAGCGTCTCCGAAGGGTCTACAGTCAGCTCGCCCCAAACGAAACCCAAAAGCCACACAAGCCAATTGGTCAGCATGCGGGCAGCCTTAGGATCGTTGCCAACCCAGCCCCCATCCAAAATTGGGTCATCCCGGAGGAATTCCCAAAGGGCGCGGACACCGACATTGAGCTTGTTTCGCACCAACCCATACAGACTATCACAGGAGCAGATGAAAATCATGAAAGCAGCGAAGCGATACAGAAACAGCGATAAAGGCTTGAGCCCACCCAGGGCACCGACACGATAGATTCCCGCGCCTCGCGGACCACCAACTCTTCGGAAAACCGCTAACACATCTTCAAATCGCTGCTCAACTTGCAAAGGCTCAAAAAGCAATGCCTCCTGAAAAACGTCGTATAGCTCTTTCACAAGTTCTCTAACTTTGTTGGTACCGCCTTGCTGATTGAGCAAAGCACGCAAAAGCAGATAGCGCACCACGCTTTCTCTGTCATCGAGTGATAGCCCATTGGGCAAAGCCATGCTGTCCCTCCAGCGCCTTTCCCAATACTCTTTCCCGATTCCTGCCAACTCCTGGATGAGCTGCTCCCGTAGCTGGTCACTGAGGCTTGTTTGCTTTTCCTTTGGCATTCCTCGCTACCGATCTTCTCTGCTTGACCTGGTCTGAGAGCCATGTTCGCAAGTGTCTGGCATCGTCCCGAACGACAACTGCAAATTCAGCCTCATCCCAAAAGTATGCGCTCGCCATGCCCACTTTGGCTTGAATGATCGGCAAAAGTTCCAAGTCAATTTCATAACCGATACAGGAGCGACCGAGTAAGCGTGCCACCTTCATCGTGGTTCCACTGCCCAAGAAAGGGTCAAGCACTATCTCACCAACGTGAGAAAAGAGAAGGATGAGCCGACGGACAAGTTCTTCGGGAAAGGCTGCAACGCCTTCCTCCAATCGTCCCTGTAACGGCAAGACGTTGGTGATTTGCCAGACGTTGAGATACCACTTGCTGTTCTGGAACTCGCTGGTGTCAATCCGAGAGCCCTCCCGGACTTCTTTTGGAACGCTGCCGTAATCAAACCGTCCTTTCTGAAAGATGAGCACACTCTCTTGCACATTGTCGGGGTAGAAGTAAAGCGGGTAGGGATGCTGTAACAGGACACCGCTACGACGGCTAATGCGGATATACCCTTCTGGCTTGAGCCAGACAATCCGGTCGCGATAGCGAAAACCTGCTTCCATGAAAACACGTGTCAAATCTGCAACAATGGGATAGCGAATGCCCTTTACCAACACATCGTCGCACACAATACAGGCGATGCGGCCTTCGGCAAGGACGCGGAAAAGCTCGCGCGCTACCCGCCGCATCATCTCCAGATATGCCTCGTAGCTTGGGAACAGGTCGGGATAGTCAAACGGAGCGTTGAAGTATGGCGGACTGCTGACGACCAAGTGCACTGTGCCGTCTGCCAGCTCAGGGCACCGTTCCGCCGAACCAAAGATGAGCCGATACTGCTGCATTATCTCACGCCCTTCCACTACAACCTCTCACCACCGCCGTTGAACCCCACCGTATACTCGCGGACCTCGAAGCAAGGCAACCACAAGACCGACTATCAGCGCGTACCACGCTGTGAGCAACATCCACACGCAAACGACCAGCCCAGCTGAGAACATATAAACGAGGGCAGCCGCTCCAAGGACAAAGTAGTACAGCATGCCAATGGTCCCAACACTCACACCGCCGAATACCACCCATGCCAGCGTGCGCTTCCACCCCACCGGTACACTAAGGGCATGCCTACGTGCCCACTCCATTAGCCTTCTCCGAACGCTATGGGTCCATCGGAGCATTCGGGGCACGACCGCGGTCAATTTCCAAATCTCCCGAGCCGTCCTACTATAGCCAAGCGAAATCGGCATGAGGTCCGCACCAGAGAAGCCCTGAAGCTCGTTCAAATTTAGCGCTTCATGCCGTGCCGAACCGTTGAACGCCTCGTGAGAAAGCCTTCCTCCAACTTTCGCCGAAGCCGCTCTCGCATCTGCATGCGTGCTGCCTCGGAAAGCAGACCCAATCCCAACACGGATTGCCGAAACACATATGCCCGCTCCAACCGGAACCGTCGCCCCGACAGTACCCAAGCAACGAAGATCCCATCAGAGATGCCCGCCTCCAGTTCTACCACTGAGGCAACGTCTACTGGCAGGAATATCCCACGACGCACCAACTCTTGCGTTACACGAATTCCAATGCGGCGCAAGAAGCGCTGAAAGCGTCGAACTCGCTGCAAGAAACGGCGGTCGGGACTGCGCAGTGCATGTGCCCAAAACTCCAGGAATATCGGTGCATGGCGCGCATGCTCGCGGTAGAATTCCACAGCACTCCTGCGCACAATGTCGGCTTGCTCAAGCGGGTCGGCGCTCTGACGCAGCCGCTCGCAGAGCCTCTGCTCAAATTCCCCGAGCCAATGGTCCAGCAGCGCGTAGAAGACATCCTCCTTCGTGGGGAAGTACTCGTAGAGCGTTGCCTTGCCCATTGCTGCTTGCTGGGCAATCTCGACCATGCGCGCTGCATGATAGCCCTTACGAGCAAACACTTCGGCTGCGGCATGCAGAATCTTCAGCCGCTTAGCGTGCCTGTCCACCACTACCGGCATTAGTGCTCCTGAGCTCCTGGACACACTGGAGAACCCACTCCGCACAAATTCGCTTGGAGCGCGGAGGGAACATGCGCACGTAGCCGTCCCGCGAGAGCACAGCTATCGTGTTGAAGCGGCTCTCAAAGCCCGCCGCTCCCCACCGCAAGCTGTTGAGCACGACAAGGTCGCAGCCCTTCTCCTGCAGCTTTCGCCAAGCGGACTCCCATTCAGAATCTGTCTCCAAGGCAAACCCAACCAAAAGCTGTCCCGGGCGCCGCCGTTGGGCAACGGCTGCCAGAACGTCGGGTGTTGCCTCCAGCTCCAGCAGTAGCACCTCCTGCCCGCGCCTGTGCAGCTTGGTTGGGCTGCTCGAGCGCGGAGCAAAATCCACAACTGCTGCAACCATAAAGAGCGCATCGGTGGCACCAGCGTACTGCAGTACGGCAGCCGCCATCTCCTGAGCCGATTCCACCCGTACGAACTCCACCCCTGGAGGCTGCGGCAGCGCAGTAGGACCGGAGACGAGCACCACTTCTGCCCCGCGATCGCGCGCTGCCTCGGCAAGTGCATACCCCATTCGCCCGCTGGAGAAGTTGCTCAGGAACCGAACGGGATCGAGCCGCTCCCGCGTTGGACCCGCCGTGACCAGCACCCGCAGCCCATCCCAGCGGTGCAGCGGCTGCTGTACTCCCAGCAATAGTGCTGCCTCCAGCGTGCCCAAGACGGTTTCCAATTCCGGCAATCGACCTATACCAACACTGCCGCTGGCAAGCTCGCCGTATGCCGGAGGCACAATCCATACTCCGCGCCGGCGCAGCTGCGCTATTGCGTGGACAGTAGCAGGGTGCTCCCACATTTCGCTATCCATCGCCGGTGCCAACACCAATGGAGTTGCCCCTGGCAGTGCACACGCCACCAAGGTCGGTGGCGTATCGGGAATTCCCGCAGCGAGCTTGCCCAAGGTCGCCGCAGAACACGGGACAATGAGCATCGCCTCTGCCCAGCGTGCCCATTCAATGTGCCAGGTACTGGAAAAGTCCGCGGGGAACATCTCCAGCACCGTCGGGGCAAAGGCGCGCAAGGCTCCTGGAGCCACAAAGTGCGTTGCCGTCGGGCTCACCACCACGCGCACCTCTGCTCCCTCGCGCACAAGCTCCCGCACCAGCAGCGGCACCTTGTATGCGGCGATGCTTCCGGTCACCCCTACCACGATCCGTCGTCCCGCAAATCTCATCACGCGCTGGCTCCCTGGTACCACCGCAGCGACGCCGAGAAGAAGCGTATGCTTGCAAAAAGCAGCAATGGCGGGATTGCCAATCCCGCAACCCATAGCTCCCAAGGCGCTCGTCCCAGAAGCACCTGTGCCGGCACCGATGCCACCAAGCCCATTGGGAAGACGTAGAGCAGAAGCCGCCGCACCAGCGGCGTGTAGATGCTATCGGGCTTCATGCCGAACTGGTAGAGAATGTGGAAGGTCTGCTGAATGCCTTCGGCTGCCAGAATTCGCACCGCAATTGCCCCAATGGCAGCTTGGAACGCCAACATACAGGCAAGCCCGTTGAGCAGGAACACCGGATACGCCACCACCGCCTCCCATCGCAACGGCGGAGCCTGGGCAAGTGCATAGCCCAGTACCGCCAGTGCCACGAGCAGATTCAGCAGCGAGGCAACGTTGGGGTAGCGCAGGAAGACCAGCCAGAACGTGGATGCCGGCTTGACCAGAAAGAAATCCAGCTCGCCCGTGAGCACATACTGCGGAATGCGCCAGAAATTGGTCGAAAACAGCAGCATGTTGAACGCATCCACAACGAAGAGCGTGCCCAGGAAGACGAACATCTCCTCGCGGCTCCAGCCAGCAATCTGCGGCACATGCAGGTAGAGCACTCCGAAGAGCCCCAGCTGCACACCGTACCAGACCACATCGATGAGAAACTTCAGCCACAGGTGCAGCCGGTACTCCATCTCGCGGCTGAGCGCTTGGCTGAAGAGCACGCCCCACAGGCGTGCGTAGAACAGCACGGGATTACCCTCCATAGGCACCGTACCGATGAATTCCCGCCCGCCACAGCAGTGCAACGGCACAGCTGAGTATCCCACACCACAGGAGCGCATGCACAAGCAAGCCCGGCAGTGCCGATACCGGAATCAACCCTGCCATAATCCCCGCCGGCGTGTATGCCAGGTGCTGGAAGGGCAGCAGTGCCGAGACCTGCGCCGCCGCCGAGGGCAAGAGCGACAGCGGCAACAATTGCCCCGAAAGGAACCACAGGCTGATATCCTTGACCACGTGCAGCGTCCACACCTCGTCCATCCAAAACGCCAGGTACGAGATACCCAGCCCCAGCAGGAAATTCACCAGCATGCCCAGCAGCAGTAGTGGAAGCGCTGCCAAGAGCATCTCCACCACCTCCCTAAGCTGCACCGGAAGCACAATCGAGATTGCCACTGCCGCTAATCCCAGCACAACTGGCAGCGTCACTATACGCTCTGCTGCTGCCATCGCAATGGCATAGCCGGCATGCCCGACGGGCTTGAGCAGATATCGGCTGAGCTCGCCCAGCCGAATCTCCTCGGCAACCATCCGCTCGATACGCCCGGAGCGCGTGAGGCTCAAACTCAGCGTGGCGCAGACCACGTAGAGCAGCATCTGCTCGAACGGAATGCCCGCAATGCTCCGGCTGCTCTGCCCACTGTAGACCGCTGTCCAAAGGAAGCTCTGCACTCCAATGCCTACCAGAAGCGTCAACCCAGCAGTGAAGAGAAAGTTGGCTCGATACATGAGGGCAGCCGAAATCCCCACGCGGAAGATTGCCATGTAGGCGCGCACCGCCATCAGCGCAATGCCTGCGCCATGGCAATGATTTCTGGTGGGATATCCAGGTGGCTGGTCTGCTCGTCATCGGCAGCCAGCTCCAGCGGAATCGGCGCTCGTTCATCACCGATGGCGAAAGCGGTATAGAAGCCGCTCTCTGCACCACGCAAGGCATCACGGACCATACGGTAGCCCAGCCAGCTTGCCCGCAGGATATCGGTCACCGATGCTTTGCCCCCGCGCTGGAAGTAGCTCATGTCAACGGTGCGGATCTCGCGTTCAACCCCACGCTGGCGCAGAATCTGCTCCAGAATCTGGCGGATCTCGGCAAGGCTCTTAGGATAGGCTTCCGAGACCACAAAGATTGTGTCCCGGTCCCGATGCATGGCGATATCGGCCAAATGCTCAAAATCGACATTCTCCCGCGGGCGAATGACGTACTCAGCACCGGCGATGATGCCGGCGTAGAACGCCAAGTATGCCGAATCCCGCCCCATCGAACGCACAATGTAGATGCGCCGATGCGAACTTGCCGTATCGCGAATCCAGGACAATAGCTCCAGGCTGCGCTCCAGGGCGCTGTAGAAGCCAATCGAGGTCCCTAGATTGTTGCACACGTCGTTGTCAATCGAGCCCGGGGCAACCAGGATGCGCACATTCCACCCCCGTTCGCGCAGGATACGCTCCAGGGCATAGGATGCCTTGACACTACCGTTGCCCCCGATGACAAACAGGTAATCGAACCCCTGTTCGTGCAGCAGCCGGGCAGCGCGCTCGCGCAGCTCCGGCTGGGTTTCAAACTCGGGGAAGCGCATCGTGCCCAGAATCGTACCCCCGAGCATGACGATTCCGCTCACATCGCGCTTGGAGAGCAGGCGGAAATGCCCATGCACCAAGCCGTACCAGCCGTCCAGCACCCCCCAGACGGTGCTCTCCGGGCTGAGATTGAGTAGCGTCCGGACCACCGCCCGCACAAACGCATTCATCCCCGGGCAATCACCCCCACCGGTCAGTACCGCGCACTTCATCGCTGCCGATCGGCAGTGGGACAACGCATCAGCGGACCTTGAAGGTCGTTAGCGTCACAATCGCCAGAATGACCGCGATGATGTAGAAGCGCATGACGACCTTGGCTTCGTGCCAGCCACAGCGCTCGAAATGGTGGTGCAGCGGCGCCATTCGGAAGAGACGGCGCCCTTCGCCGTAGCGCCGCCGCGTGTACTTGAAGTAGGCGACTTGTAGGATGACCGAGAGAGCTTCCACAAAGAAGATGCCGCCGACAATTGGCAGCAACAGCTCCTTTTTGAGCAGCACTGCCAACGCCCCCAGCGCACCTCCCAGCGCGAGCGAGCCCGTATCGCCCATGAAGACCTGCGCTGGGTAGGTGTTGAACCAGAGAAATCCCATCGCCGCCCCCACCATCGCCGCGCAGAAGATGCTCAACTCATCGGCGCCGCGCAGATGCACGATGTTGAGGTACTTGGCAAAGACCGCGTTGCCCGAAACATAGGCAACCAGCCCCATCGTCAACGCAGCAATCCCTGCGGTCCCAATCGCTAAGCCATCGAGCCCATCGGTGAGATTGACCGCGTTGGAGGTTGCCGTGATGACGAGCACGACCATCGGGATGTAGAACATCCCCCAGTCCAGGTGTACGTTCTTGGCAAACGGAACGGTCGTCTGCGTCACGACGGCGGGGAAGCTGGGCGAGAACCACTCCGGCACTATCACGATTGCGCCTCCCAAGAGCAGCCCGAGACTAATCTGCCCCAGCAGCTTGTAGCGCGCGACCAAGCCGTTGGGCAGACGCTTGACCACCTTGAGGTAGTCGTCCACAAAACCCACGGCGCCCATCCAAGCCGTTGCCAGCACGATTGCCAGTACCATCCCGCTGGTGAGCTTTGCCCACAGCAAAGTTGGTAGCAGCGTTGCCACAAGCACCAGGATGCCCCCCATCGTCGGGGTGCCCTGCTTTTGGGCATGGTTGCCCGTCTGCTGTAGCTCCGGTTTGCCGTGCTCCTGCACCTGATGGCGCTGGAGAAAGCGTATCACCGCCGGACCAAGCAGGAAACAGATCAGCAGCGCTGTAATTGCCGCCGCCGCAACGCGGAAGGTCACGTACTGAAACACCCCAAAGCCGGGCGGATCAAAGGTGCGCCAGATCCACTGCGTCAGATGGTACAGCATCTGCGTGCCGACGCCATTGCTCGACAATTGCTTCCATCCGCATGCCCCGAGAGCCCTTGAGTAGGACGACATCCCCGGGCTGGAGAACCTCCTGCAACCGCTGCACCACCTCCTCATGCGTTGCACACACATAGACCTTGGGCTGCCCGTACGCACACGCGCGGAACTGCTCTCCAAGCACGAAGACCCACTCGGCAACGCGCCGGGCATGCTCGAGCACCTCGCGGTGCGCTGCCTCCGCAGCAACTCCCAACTCGAGCATATCTCCCAGCACGGCAATTCGGCGCCCCTGTGCGGGGAAATCCTGCAGCACCTGCAACGCCATGTGCATGGAGAGTGGATTGGCGTTGTAGGTGTCGTTGAGCACAGTAACCCCCGGAGAGATGCGCTCAATTGCCATTCGAGCGTAGCCGTGAGCGCTCTCGGGAGCAAACTCCGAGAGTGCCCCGACCACGTTCTCCATATCCACACCCAATGCCCACGCAACGGCTGCAGCAGCTGCTGCTGCACGCACTCCAATCTGCCCTGGAAGGCGCAGCTCCAGCACAGAGGACGTGCCTCCGTAGAACAGCCGCACGGGCATCGGGAATGCCCGTGGCTGGATGCTTTCTGCCCATACGGCAACGTCTGGTGCAGGGTCCAGACCGAACCAGAGTGTGCGTTCACTGTGGTACCGGCGCAGCGCCGGCTCCCATGCGGGCAGTATCGCCATCCCCCCGGTATCGCGGAGAGCGCGCAGCAGCGCTGTCTCCTCCTGCACAACTCCGTCCAGAGAGCCCAAGAACTCCAGGTGCTCCGCCCCCAGGGCTGTCACTACTCCGTGTGTAGGGCACACAATTTGCACCAAGCGGGCAATCTCGCCGAAGGAGTTCGTCCCCAGCTCCACCACCGCCACTTGGTGCTCCGGGCGCAACTGGAGCAACGTCAGAGGCACCCCAAGTTGATTGTTGAAATTGCCCGGCGTTGCAAGCACTCGGAAGCGCCGCGCAAGCACTGCTGCGATGAGCTCTTTCGTGGTCGTCTTGCCTGCCGATCCCACCACCGCAACGATGGGGATACGGAACCGAAGTCGGTGCAATCGGGCAAGCTGCCCCAGCGCCTGCAGCGGATTGACCACCGGCACGCACGGGAGATGCCGCCAATCAACAGGGAAGTGGCGCCAGCTCCGCTGCTCCACAATCGCCATCGCAGCACCGGCGGCAAAGGCTTCCGCAAGCCGTGTATGGGCATCAACCCGACTTCCTCGCAGCGCTACGAACACACCCCCTGGCAACACCCGCCGGCTATCGATGCTGATGCCGTGGATTCGCCCCCCGCTGCCGAGCCATTCTGCTTTCACCTCGGGGAAGAGGGTACGCAGCTCCTCGAGCGTAAACTCGACCGCAATCGGTTGCTCCATCCTCAACTGCCCACCACCCCACCCCACAGTGGAACACCAAACGCCTGTGGCACTGCACAAAATTAGGGCTGCAGCCACAACGAAGCCACTGCTGGCGCGTCTCCTTGCCCAGGACAATCGTACAGACTGCACATGCGTAGCGCTTCCCTTCTCCGCTGGGTGCTGTGTGCCTCTCTTGGACTGCTGAGCACTGCATCGGCTGTTTACGCGCAGCCGCTCCGCAGCGCGCTCAAGATTGCCCGCCTCAAGTACACTGGCGGCGATTGGTACAATGACCCCTCAGCAGAGGTGAACCTCCTGCGCTTCGTGCAGCAGCATACGACCATTCCGGTCAACCCCGTCTTCGAGCCCGTCGAAGCCAGCAGTGACGCGCTCTTCCAGTACCCGATTCTGTTCCTGACCGGACACGGCAACGTGGTGTTCTCCGCTGAAGAGATTCGCCGCCTGCGCACATACCTGCTCAACGGCGGCTTCCTCTACGTCGACGACGATTACGGACTGGACACAGCCATCCGGCGCGAACTCCGGCGCATCTTCCCGGACAAAGAGCTCGTCGAGCTGCCCTTCTCCTACGGCTTGTTCCACTGCCACTTTAGCTTCCCCAACGGAGTGCCCAAGATTCACGAGCACGATGGCAAGCCACCGCAAGCCTTCGGCATCTTCCACGAGGGTCGGCTCTGCGTGCTGTACACCTACGAGAGCAATCCCAGCGATGGTTGGGCAGACCCCGAAGTTCACAATGACCCACCGGAGAAGCGCGAGGCAGCACTCCGCTTTGGCACCAACATCATCGTGTGGGCGCTGACGCAGCCAGTGCAAGCATCCGCTCCAGCGCGCGCCGAGCCCGTTGGGCGATCGGCTCCGGTACCGTAATCCGGTAACGCTCTTGCTGGAGCGACTCCGCAACGCGCTCCAACGTGATGCGCTTCATGTACCGGCAAACCGCATCGGGCTTGAGGGCATAGAAGCGCTTGCCGGGATTCTCCCGCTGCAGCCGGTAGAGCAACCCCACCTCCGTGCCGATCACGAACTCCTGCGCTGAGGACTGCCGAACATGGCGCAGCATGCCATCGGTGGAGGCAACGATGACGGGATGTTCTCCAACCATCCCCGTAGCACAGGCATAAAGCGGAGCCGACATACAGCCGCACTCAGGATGCAGCAACAGCTCCGCCTGCGGGTGCTGTGCCAGCGCCTGGCGAATCGCCTCCGGCGTCATCCCCGCGTGCACGTGGCATTCCCCCATCCACAGGTGGATTGCCCGCCCGGTCTGCGCCCGCAGCCACGCCCCCAGGAACATATCCGGCACGAACAGCACCTCTCTCTCCGGTGGAATCGCCTCCAGCACCGCCCGTGCGTTAGAGGAGGTGCAGACCCAGTCGCTTTCGGCTTTGACCGCTGCCGAGGTGTTGATGTAGGCAACCACGACCGCATCGGGATGGCGGGCTTTCCAAGCGCGGAGCTGTTCGGCAGTGATGGAATCGGCAAGCGAGCAGCCCGCCTCTAAATCCGGCAGCAGGATTTGCTTCTCCGGCGCCAGGATCGCCGCTGTCTCCGCCATGAAGTGCACGCCGCAGAAGACCACCAGCTCCGCCTCCGTGCGGACAATCGCCTGCGCCAGCGCAAGTGAATCCCCAACCACGTCGGCGACCTCCTGCACTTCAGGAAGCTGGTAGTTGTGAGCAACGATGAACGCCCCCTTGCGCTGCTTGAGCTCCAGAATCTGCTCCTGAAGCACGCGGACTCGTTCGTCAGCAAATGCTGTGACGGCTTCCATCGCACCTCGGCTGTTCGGCTGTGGAATACAAAATTTGCGCCTTGCCCCCTTGCTCTGGGGCTGAGCCAGCTCACGGGGCATGCTGATTTCACAGCGCAGCGTGGAAGCTCAGCAAACGCGCCAACTCGCCGGTCAGACGCCTCCGTTCAAACTGCGCCACGTAGTCCTCCGACGGCACGGGCAGCTCCCCTTGGCGCCAGCGCTCGAAGAGCTCCTCCACGTGGCGGCGCAGCGTTGCAACATCCCCGGGTTCGGCGCAGAAGGCTGCTCGGCTCTCCTCGGCAATCCGGCGAATTGCCCCCGCAGGAGCGCACACCAGCAGCGTGCGCCGCGCCCCCAGGTACTCAAAGAGCTTGCCCGGTGAGCAGAGTGGCACGTGGGCTTCCAGCCATAGCACATGCGCCTGCAGCATCTGGATGAGTGCCTCCCGATGGGGCAAATAGCCCAGGATGCGGACAACATCGTCAAGCTGCAGCTCCTTGAGCATGCGCTGCTCCCGCGGGCGCACAAGCCCAACCCAGCGAATCTCCACGTGCCGACGCGCTCCGGGATGCCGCTCCAGAAACTGCGCAATCGCCTGCAGCGTTGCCTGCGGGCTCCCGCACTCGAATGTCCCCACGTGGGCGATGACGAACCGCTCCTCCGGAGGTCGAAGGTGCTCCAGCCCAGCGAAATCCTCTGCGTCGTAGCCGTGCGGGATGATGGCGATATCCTCGTGCTCGAGCAGGTCACCGTACCGGCGCAGCAACTCCTCCTTGAGCGCCCGCGTTGGGACGACCGCGCGCGCCATGCGCATCAGTACTGTGCGCTCCAGGCGCTCATTGCGCCGACGATGCCACGGCGTCGGGTACCGGCGGAAGGGGTCGCCCATCCAGAGATCGCGGTAGTCCAGCACATAGGGGAGATTGGCTGCAGTTGCTAACTCGTGCGCCAGCAGGAAATCCGTGTACGGGGGTGCAGTTGCCAGTAGAATCGCCGGACGGTACTCCCGCAGGAGCCGTTTGCCGAGGCTGAGCGCCTCCGGCTTCCAGCCGATTGCCCGATCGGGAATCCAGCGCAGCTGGCTCCACAGCCGCCACGCTGTTTGCAACCACTCCGGCGGCGCGCCGATCTGAGGGTTCTTGAAGCGGCGGCGAATCCACCGGGGGAGCCCATCGCCCGAGGTGCGCACGATGGGAATACGGTGCTGTTCGAGCTCCTCCAGCAACGTTGGGTCAAAAGCAAAGTACGCCGATGGTGTTGCCGTCAGCACCACTGGCTGCCAGCCATATTCGGGCAGGTACTTGACAAACTTCGCAATGCGTTGTACCCCGCCCATGCCCATTGGCGGGAAGTAGTAGGCGATGACCAGCACTATTGGTTGCCCTTGCCCGCCCGCCATCAGAGGCTCAGCAGCTCGCGCGTTGCGGTGGTGAGCAGCTCAGCGCCATTGGCGGTAACGCAGAGGTCATCTTCGATGCGGATGCCGAAGCGCCCGGGCAGGTAAATGCCTGGCTCGATCGTTACCACGTTGCGCTCCTGCAAGCGGAGCCGTGCCGGTGCTCGCGGAGACAGTGCCGGCGGTTCGTGTACGCTCAAGCCCAGCCCGTGTCCGACGCTGTGACGGAAGTACTCCCCGAAACCAGCAGCAGCGATCCACTCGCGCGCGGCGGCATCCACCGCACGGGCAGCCACTCCTGGGCGCACCGCCTCGATAGCGCGCTCCTGCGCCTGGAGCACCACCTGGTACACCCGGCGCTGCTCCAAGGAGGCGCGCCCCAGGACGACCGTGCGGGTCAGATCACTCGAATAGCCGCGTACAAGGCAACCGAAGTCCATGGTGATGAGTTCGCCCGCCCGCACGCGCTTTGCCGATGCCCGCCCATGGGGCAATGCCCCGCGCTCCCCGCTGGCGACAATCGGTTCAAAAGCATCTCCCTCCGAGCCCAACTGCCGTGCAAGATAGGAAAGCTCCGCTGCCAGCTCCCGTTCGCTCATCCCTTCGCGGATCCGCTCCAGCACCGCCTCAAAGGTCTTCGAGGCAATCCACGCTGCCCGCCGCATGAGCTCAATCTCGGCGGGGTACTTCTGCACGATGAGCGGCTCGACCATCTGCCGCAGCGGGCGAAGCCGCACCGGGCGGAATCGGCGCCGTGCCTGCAGCAGCATCCCGTACGGGAGATACTCCGGCTGAAACGCAAGAACGCTCACCCCATCGAGCACTGCCGCAAGCACCTTCAGCGGCTCGCGCGAGATATGTACCTGCAGCCCCTCCAGGGCAAAGAGCTCTTGGCGAACCTGCTCGGCGTAGCGATCATCGGTGACGAAGTGTATCTGTTCGCGTAGAACCAATAGCAGGGCTGAAGAACCGGAAAAGCCCGTCAAATACCGGATGTGCGGCAGAGCGCTCAGGAGCGCCCCTCCGAGCCGATGTCGCTCCAAGCGCTCCCGAAGCCGTGCAATGCGCTCCTGCGCCGCCTGTTGCAATTGCTCGCGCACTGCCGAAGAAGGCATCTGCTCAGAACCCAAAGTAGTTGGGTGCCTCCTTGGTGATGATGACATCGTGCGGGTGCGATTCCCGCAGCCCTGCTAACGTCATGCGGATAAAGCGCGTCTTCTGCTGCAGCTCGGCAATTGTGCTGCATCCGCAGTAGCCCATTGCCGCTCGCAATCCGCCGACCAACTGGAAGAGTGTATCGCTGACGTTCCCCTTGAAGGGCACGCGCCCCTCCACCCCTTCAGGCACCAGCTTAGAAAGCTCCGCTGTGGGGTCCTGGAAGTAGCGCTCGGCTGAGCCGTGGTACATCGCACCCAGCGACCCCATGCCGCGGTAGACCTTGTAGGCACGCCCTTCGAGCAGTACCTTCTCCCCGGGGCTTTCCTCGTGTCCAGCCAGCAGGCTTCCGATCATGACGCTATCGGCGCCGGCTGCCAGCGCCTTGGCAATGTCACCCGTCTGGCGAATGCCTCCGTCAGCGATGACAGGCACGCCGGCAGCGTGCGCAACGCGCGCCACCTCCATGATTGCCGTCAACTGCGGCACTCCTACGCCTGCTACGACCCGAGTAGTGCAGATAGAACCCGGACCAATACCGACCTTGACCGCGTCGGCTCCCGCGCGGATGAGGGCTCGGGCAGCCTCTCCTGTTGCGATGTTACCAGCGACGACCTGCAACTGTGGCGCCATCCGCTTGATACGGCGCACGGCTTCGATGACACCCCGGCTGTGCCCGTGGGCGCTGTCCACAACGACCACATCCACTTCCGCTTGCAGCAGAGCCGCCACGCGCTCCTCCAAATCAGCGCCCACTCCTACGGCTGCGCCTACCCGCAGGCGCCCCTGCCCGTCCTTGCATGCATTGGGATAGCTCCGCTTCTTCTGGATGTCCTTGAACGTGATGAGCCCGCGCAGGATGCCGCGCTCATCCACCACCGGTAGCTTCTCAATGCGATGGAGCTGCAGGATGCGCTCCGCCTCCTCCAGGGTTGTTCCCACCGGAGCGGTGATGAGCTCGGAGGTCATCACCGCCGAGACGGGCTGCTCGACATCGGTGATGAAGCGCAGGTCGCGGTTGGTTACAATGCCCACGAGCTTCCCTTCGGCATCCACAATTGGGATGCCCGAGATTCGGTACTTGCGCATCAGCTCCAGGGCTTGCCGGACCGAGCTCTCCGGTGTGAGCGTGATGGGATTGCGAATCATGCCGCTTTCGGAGCGCTTGACCCGGTCCACCTCCTCGGCTTGGCGCTCGATGGTGAGATTCTTGTGGATGATGCCGATACCCCCTTCGCGCGCCATGGCAATCGCCATGTCGGCTTCGGTGACGGTGTCCATTGCGGCGCTGACAATGGGGATGTTGAGCCAGATCGTGCGCGTCAGCCGTGTACGGACATCCACCTCGCGCGGGAGCACCTCTGAGTATGCCGGCACCAGCAGCACATCATCGAAGGTGAGCCCTTCGCCGATGATGCGCTCGCTTTTGCCGAAGGACCTACGCGTGCGTTTCGGTGCGGTTGCAAGCTTGGCGTTGCGTTCCGCCATCCTCGGCATCAGCGAATTTCCCGATGCAGCGTATGGCGCCGCAAGAAGGGGTTGTACTTGCGCAACTCCAAGCGCCCGGGCGTATTCTGCCGGTTCTTCGTGGTCACATAGCGCGATGCCGGCTTGCCCTCTTTGCGGGCTTCCGTGCATTCGAGAATCACCATCACGCGTGCCCCTTTCTTCTTTGCCATGGCTCAGGCAGCGTTGAGCCGGACTTACTTGAGTGCACAAAATTACGGCTCCTCCGGCAGGCAGCGGCTCAAAAGAGCAGCTGCACAGAAAACTGCAGCTGGTCCAACACCGCCGGCGGAGGCGAATCAAAGGGCCAGTTCATCCGTTTGCGCAACAGCTCGGTCCATCCCATTGCAAAGCCGCTTCGGAGCAAGAAATTCACCACCGGAGCTGCCTGAGGCACCCGCGCCTTTAGGATACGTCGGACAAAGCCTCCCACAATCACCTCTGCCCCCACGACCTCGATGAGAGTGCTGCCGAGATGCTTCCACACCAGATGCGCCGGGAAGATGACTGCACGCTCAAATCCCAGCCCTATTCCCAACACTGGGGTGAGCTGGACAAGTACCATCCCCTCGCGCACGCTCCCGAAGCGCAGCTTCTGTTCGAAAGGCTGGAGCGCCTCCACATCCGCTCCCTCAACCCGCGTGCTGTGGCTCCAGTGCACTCCTCCGCCAGAGAGCAGCAGGAATGCTCCGCGACTACCCAGTCGATACCCATAGCCCTGCTGCCTTCCCACGCCGAAGCGCCACCAACGCAGCTGCAGCGTGTCCGCCCGATGGAGGCTGGGCGCCACCGCAAGGAAGCCATAGCTGTGCTCGTACTGCTCCAACGGGGCAGAGCGCAGCATCCGCAACTCCGCTGAGCCCAGTCGGAGTGCAACTGCCGGACCTCGGAAGCGCAGCCCCATCCCCTCGCGCTGGAGTTGGGCAACGCTCCCGCTGACGCCCAGGCTCGGAGCCTCAACGAAGGAGGACCAGCGGAACACCATCCATTCCTTCTCTTCGTCGTTGGGCTGCGCCCACAGCAGCAGTGGTACCAGCAGTATGCCAACTGCACTCCGGAGCATGGCAACCTCCACGCCACTGAGTTTCCATACGTGGGCGCAATTTACAACTCCGCTGCCGCCTCCCCAACGGAGCAGCTCATGAGGGTGGAGCCTATCCCGTGTTCGCAAGCGACCGGCTACAGCTCTCCCACGGCGCTGGCGTTTGTACGCTCTCCGGAGCAATTCGCCGAGCACTTCCCCGGCACGGCAGAGCTCCTCTCCTCCGGGAATCTGAGCGGCTCCACTCCCTTTTCCGCCTCCGAACGTGAAGCGCTCGCACAGGCGATCGAGCTGAGCTGCGCGGGGATAGAGCTTTCCACCCTCCAGCGGCAGCATCTCCGGGAACTTCGGTCAGCAGGGGCGCTCGCCGTTGTTGCGGGTCAGCAGGTCGGCTTCCTGGGTGGTCCCGCGTACACGCTCTTCAAAGCCATCGCGGCGATCCTGTGGGCACAACGCTTCCGCGCACAGCGGACATGCCCGGTGGTTCCGGTGTTCTGGATTGAGGACAACGACAGCGACGGACGCGAAGCCGGGCTGCTTCACTGGTGGATTCCCGAGGGCGAACTTCGGCTGCTGCAGGCGGATTTCCCAGAGGCGCTCCAGACTCCGTATTCGGTGGCGGTCCGTTCCTTCCCGTCCGCCCCCGACGCTCCTTGGCGGCAAGCGCTCGAGTACGTCCGTCCTCAGCTTCCACCCGACCTTGCCGAGCTGCTTCAGCAGAGCATCTCGCCAGGGCATTCCTGGAGCCAGGCGTTCCTTGCACTGCTCCAGTACCGGCTGGGCAAGCATGGGATACTCTTCCTGCGGGCTTCGGTTGCGCGTGAGCAGGGGCTGTTTGTTCCCATCCTGCAGCGCGCCCTGGAGGAGGAGCAGCAGCTCCAAGAGCTTCTCCAGCGCGGCATCCAACGGCTCCAGCGATGGGGCTATCCGGCACAGATTCTGCCAACAGCGCCGCTGCTGCATTTCCACACCGCGGAAGGGCTGCGCTATCGGGTCCGCCGGCTTCCGGACGGCTCCTACGCCATCGGGCAGCAGCGCCACAGTGCAGAACAGCTCCGAGCGCTCTTCCGGGAACGCCCGACGGCGTTCTCTCCCACCGCCCTGCTGCGTCCACTGTGCCAGGACAGGATACTCCCAAGCGCTGCTGTCGTTGTTGGACCCACCGAGCTTGCTTACTGGGGGCAACTTCGCGAGCTCTACGAAGCGTTCTCCTTGCACATGCCGGCGGTGCTGCCCCGCCCTTCGCTCACGCTGGTGCCGCCGGTGATCGAGCGCCTACTCCAGCGCGAGCAGTGGAGCGTGCCCGACCTGCTCGTTCCCTGGCATACGCTCGAAGCTACTCTCTTGCAGGACCTGCCGCAACTCCGTGAGGGTGAACGCCGCTTGGAGGAGCTTCGGCAGGCTATCCATCGCTGGCACCACGACAGCACACACCTTGTCCGCTCCCTTGAGCCATCCCTGGAGCGCAGCACTGCAGCAACGGCACAGCGCGTTCTGAGGCTATTGGAGCGTTGGCATCGGCGGCTGCGGGCTGCCTTCCGCCGCCGAATGGAGACACGCCTCCGCCGACTCAAACGCATCTGGAGCTGCCTGTATCCGGACGGGCAACCGCAGGAGCGGGTGCTCGGGTGGGTGCAATTGGAGCTCCTCTGCGGAGCAGGTTCCCTCGACAGCGCTGTGGAGAAAAGCTTTACGCTGCCATGGAATTCCCACGCCCTGGTCTACCCGGGCGAGCCAACCGCAGCGTTGTCCCCGCCACCATCCCAAGGTACAGCACAAGTGCCGCTCCAATAGTCCAGCTTCCCCACAGGCGCAGCGGCGTTCCCCCAATATCCCCCAGCAACCGCATGCTCATACCGGCAAAGAGCAATCCGGCAGGACCCCACAGCCACGGTGTCCAGCCATATCCGCTGCGCTGCAACACCGCGGGGAAGATTATCACCCCGTGCGCAAACACCATCGTCAAGACAAACCCCACGAAGAAGCTGTGGAGCATCGCATCGAAGGCGAACGCAAATGCCCGGGCACCGAGCAGCATCACCGCCATACTCACCAGCAGCCATCCGTATCCTATCCCAAGCATTGCGCCGACGTACCGATGCAGCGGAGTTGCCGCCCGCCGGAGATTGCGCACCGCAACATCATAGCGGAACAGCCACAGGGCAATCCCACCCAACGCAAGTCCCAGCAGCTCCCATCGCTGCTGTACCATCGCCCAGAGCACTCCCAGCAGCACAGTGATGAGAGCAATCCCCAACCAGCGCAGCGCCCGACGTTCCAACCCCAGGAGGCGCGTGAGCTCCAGCCGTTCAGCAACAATTGTCATCACGAAAAACCCCATCAGCAGTGGCACAGCCGGCGCAACGCTCCCCTGGAGGAGTGCAACAATCCATGCTGCCGCGAAACTTCCCCCGGCACCCAGAAGAAGCACAAACGGTACGATCCGATGGCGCTGTAGCAGCACAGCAAACACTGCAGCCATCCCCACGCCACCCAACGCAAGCAGCCCGTAACCAATGGATGCTGCCCCCAGGAGGAATGCAACTACGCTCGCACCACACAACCACGCTGGCACATATGCCCACCATGCATGCAGCGCAATCGCTCGCTCCAACGCTATCAATGTCCCAAAGAAGCTACCCGTCATGAGCGCCCCATGCTCCGGCAGCAGTTGCACCGGGACGGGTACCGCCGTCCACCCCATCCGATGGTACCCCGCAAGCATCCCCAGCAGCAGTCCAGCAGCACCCAAGAGCAGCGCTGCCCGCAACCAGCTCATAGTCCAACCCCCCGTGCAATGAGCACCCCGAGCAATACCAGGATTACGGACAGCAGTACCAGCAGCCGCCCAACCCAGCGGCTCCACAGCACCAACCGAGCAGCATGCGGATCCTCCCGCCCCTGCTGCAGCAGTGCCAGCGCGCGCCGCCCCAGCACCGCGTTGTGCCACAGGCTCAACATCGCCATCACCACAAAGAGAGCAAGCTTGAGCGCCCCCACCCGCCCCACCGGTGAACTCCACAGGTCCGATACTTGCGCCACTCCGCGGAACAGCAGATTCACCACTCCCGTCACCAGCAGCACTGCCAACGCGATAACCGACGCCCGCTCGAACAGCTTTCCCATACGCTCCAGCAGACGGACACGCTCAGGAACTCCACGGAGCGCCGGAACCACCACAATTGCCAGGAACAGCATCCCACCCAGCCAAAAGGTCGCCGCCAGGATGTGAAGAAACACCGAGGCGATGTACGCCCACTGCATGCCGAGCTCAGAGCTGGCTCCGCACGATGTCGTGCACTCGGATGACCCCAATGCAGTATCCTTCCTCGTCCACCACAGGAAGCACGCTGATTTGGCTGGGGCGCTGCTCCATGAGCGCCAGTGCCTCCGAGAGCAGAGCATCGGGTGCAACTGTCACCGGCGTCCTTGTCATCACCGCCTCTACCCGCAGAGGGCGAATATCCTCCACCCGCTGCAGGACCCGACGCACATCCCCATCGGTCACGATCCCGCACAGGCGCCCCTGCTCGTCCACTACGCAGACGCATCCCAATGCTTTCGCGGTCATCTCCACCAGCATCTCCCGAAACGAGGTCTGCGGATGGACCACGGGGATGGCGGCACCCGTGTGCATGACGTCGCGCACGCGCAAGCGCGTCAAACGCCCCAGCATCCCCAGTGGATGCGCTGCGGCAATGTCCTCTGGGCGTATCCTCCGCAGGTGCATGAGTGCCACTGCCAGCGCATCCCCCATCACCAGCGCAGCGGTTGTGCTCGTTGTCGGCAACAGATTGAGCGGGCATACCTCTGCGCTGACCTCGACATCCAGCACCACATCGGCGTGCTCGCCCAGAAAGGAGCGCCGCTGCCCCAGTATGGCAATGATCCCCACACCGCGCTGCTTGAGGTACGGCACCAACGCGCACAACTCGGCAGTTGTCCCGCTCTTGGAGATCAGGAGCGCTACATCTCCGCGCCGCACAATTCCCAAGTCCCCGTGTGGGGCTTCGGCAGGATGGAGCGCAAGCGCCGGAATCCCAATACTGCGCAACGTCGCCGCAATCTTCTGTCCGATAATGCCGGATTTCCCCACCCCGCCGACCAGAACCTGCCGCGCCCCGTGCAGGAGCTCCACGGCGCGCTCGAACTCCTCGCTGATGCGCCCGGCAATCTCCGCCAGGGCTTGCGCCTGCTGACGGAAGACCCTCGCGGCAACCCCAGTGAGCGATTGCGCCTGTACCAAATCCCCTTCCACGCTCATCCCGGTGGCCAATGTAACGGACGACCACCCAGCAGGTGCAGATGCAGATGGAAGACCGTCTGTCCCGCTTCGCTGTTGCAGTTGAGCACCAACCGGTACCCCCGCTCGGCTATCCCGAGCTGCTGCGCAAGGTGGCGCGCCACCCAGAGCAATTTCCCCAGCAAGGGAATATCCTCCTCCGCAGCATCGTTGAGCGTGGGGATTGGCTTTTTCGGCACCACCAGGATGTGCACCGGCGCCTGTGGGTTGATGTCCCGGAAGGCGATGACCTCCTCGTCCTCGTACTCAATCTGCGCCGGCAACTCTCGGCGAATAATCCGGGCAAAGACCGTCTCAGCCATGCTGCATTCCCCGAGCGTTCCAACATACAAACAGGAAGCCCTCCACCGAGCTGGCAGAGGGCTTCCCACGCGCAGACCGTTCGCCCGTTAGCGCACCAGCGTCACCTGCCGTACAAAGAGCTGGTCGCCAACGAAGATACGCCAGCGGTATGTTCCCGCTGCAACCGGTACACCGTACTCGTTCGTGCCATCCCAGAGGAGCTGATGCTCACCAGCGGGCAGCTCCTCCTCGAGCACTCGGCGGACTGTTGCTCCAAGAGCATCCACAATCTCGGCACGGATGCGGCTGCTCTCCGGCAGACGCAACTGCAACACCGTCTGCCCGCGCCCGCCGAATGGGTTCGGAGCGCTCTGCCCAACCCACACTTCGCCATCGCCCAGCGGGGTCAGGCGCAGCACGTGGCTGAACTGCTCCTGCCCATCGCGCAGCACCATCCGCAGCCGGTACTGGTACTCCACCCCCGGTAGCACCTGCACATCCTCGTAGCGATAGGACTCGCCGCGCTGCGCATCTCCCAGCGCTGCTGTCTGGTACACCGGGCTCCATGGCTCCGCCACCGAGCTCCGCCGCTCCAGCACGAACTGCTCCAGCTGTGCCTCTGACGCCGTTGCCCACAGCAGCACATTCTTGCGCCGCTGTGCAACACCCTCAAAGCCAGCAAGCTGCGCTGCCACAGGTCTGGGCTGCGTATTGTACTCCCGCTGTCCAAAGTAAGGACGTATCAGCGGAATCCACGAACCCCGGCTCCGGGTCTGGTAAAATCCAACCTGACCAACGTAGTTCAAATGCGCATATGCCACAGGTCCGACCGTCGGGACGAACTCACCCCACGTGCCGCTGCCGTAGGTGTTCTGATACGCAAATGGGTTATCGTTGACCAATGCCAGTCCCTGCCGACGGCGTAGCGCCTTGTCAATCAGCAGATTGTAATTCTGCATCCCCGGCACAGGGATGGTCGTCACGTTCGTCGTGACGATGCCCATCCTGGACTTCGATGCACCCAGTTCGAATCCAACCGAGCCACGTTGTGCAACAGCAGCCCAGTAGGTTCCCGCTGGCAGCACCACCGGCTTTGGCAGGATATAGAAGGTGAAGCGGTCATACCGCCCATCGGGGAGCGGCTGCCAGTTCGTTCCAATGAGGGTATCTCCAAAGCCACGGATCCGCGACAGCGTGCTCCCGGCTATGGCGTTGCCACTCGGCAGTGCTGTCCCGCGGTAGAGATTGAAGGAAACAAAGTTGAAGTCCTGGTTGAGGCTGCCGAAGAACGCCATATAGCCGTAGACCGTATCTTGCGCCCGCAGCTGGAACTTCATCGCCAACTGCCCAGAACCATCACCCCCGGGAGGACCAAAGGCGGTTGCAGCAGAATAGGAAGGACCTTGCGGATACGCAAACAGGTTCAACCCCCGTCCCGGAATGCCGGAGAACTGCTGGTCGGGCACGTTGTTCTTACTGGCGCCCAACTCCTCAGGGTTGACTTCGTAGGCGAAGGAATCACCGAACTTGAGGTCGAAGATGGTGTAGTTCTCGTCGTTGAGCGGCTCCAGGTCTCCACCCGGAATTACCAGCCGAGCGCTGATGATGTAGCGTCCTGGACCTGCCCCGTTGTTTCGGGCATCCCAATCGGGGAAGGGCACCTCCACCTCGCGGTTGCCACCCATGAGCGGGATGTACTTCGAGCTGGCGTGCAGAATCCGGGGATCGCCCTCACGCTGAATTGTCAGCACGATGTAGAAGCCACCAGCTGCAAGCCCAGTATTGTTGGCAACCTTGACGCTGATGGGGATGCGCGTTGCCTGGCTTGCCGGCAGCATCGTGTAGGGGATATTGACCCGCACCGCCGAGACCTCCAGGTCGGTCACCTCCGTCGGGAAGAGGATCCGCACGTTGTCCACAAAGTAGTTGTCCTCATCATCATCGGGTGGAGGCGGCGAGTTCATATCGCGCTTTGCTCGCACCCAGAGCCGGAAGCGGAAGTTCTTCGCCCCCTCGTTGGGCCAGTTGATGATGGTGTCCGGAATGGGGACGAAGATCTTGCGGAACTCAAAGTCCTTCCCATCGTCGAACAGATCTGCCCGCAAGCCCTCCGTCGGGGTAAGCGGCCAGTTGTAGTCGAGCGAATCGAAGCCGCGCAGATATCCTCCCGCCCCGTACAGCGTAAAGGCAGGGTTGCCTGTGATCGGCTGCGCTCCAGGACGCGGATGGAAGTTCCACTGTGTCACGTTCGTAATGTTGGAGAGCCCATCGCTGCTGGGACGGGCAAACTCCAGGCGTAGCTCATCTGGTGCCGCACCGGACAGAGAGGTTACCACTCCGTTGAGCACAACGCGAGGTTCTGGACCGATGTTTTGGTTATCCGACCACCCGCGGTCATACCAGTTCTCAGCAGGCTTGCCCGTACGCTCGACGGAGAAGGAGAGCACTGCTCCCCGACGCTGGCGCAAATCGATGGGGAAGCTAATGATCTGGTCGCCGTTAGGCAACCCTGGCCAATCATCGCCGCTGAGCATCACTCGGTTGAGCCGAATGACAGGCGAGGAGAGCACAAAGCCTGGATTGTTGGCAGCAGCGTATTCTCCACGCGGCGGCGGCGGGTTATAGCAGACCTCGTCTCCGGAAACCACGTCGGCTTCCAGGCTCACCCATTTCTTCACTGAGGGCATCGGAACACCATCGATGACGTGGAATTCGCGCACGTCATCGTTGAACTCCGCCAGACGGCGCACCACAAAGAGCGTCACCCGCGTGGTATCGTCAAAGGGCCACTGGTCGCCCAAGCTCTGCCCATCGGGGGTCTTCGGCTCAAAGATCACCACGGAACGCAGCCGTCCGATGTGGCGTTCAATGAATTCGTTTGCCTCAAAGGGCGGGAACTCCACTCGCACGAAGGCGTACGGTGGAACCCCCGTTGCCCCAGGTGGCAACGAGACTGGGTTGCCGTTGACATCACAGAGCTGTATGCCCGAGTTCGGGTCCGTTAGCGCATCCCGTGTCACGGCGACCGAACGACTATAGACAACTTCCCCAGTTGCCTGGTTGAAGATCTGGAAGCGTACGCGGAATTCCAGGTCCTGCCGCTGGTAGTTCACCCCTGTTGGGGTTGCCGTAGGACCCTGGATGTCATTGGTCAGGTTTTGGAAGATGCCCACGGGCTGGATTGCACCGAGCACCTGGTCGCCCGCCAATAGCTCGAAGTTGTTCGCGTTGGCGATGGTGGAGTCGAAGTTCATCGTCCGCCCTGGACCGCGACGCCGCACCTTGTACTGAACGGTCCAGACTCGACCCACGTTCTTCCACTGCTTCCACTTGAGTGCAAAGAAGGAGAAGAATACATTGCGGGTGGGACCGAGCGTGTAGACCGTCGGCGGATTCCCCTGGTGCGAAAACATCGTGTACTGCAGATACGGCGTCAGTGCCCCAGAGGTGTTCGTCTTGGAGTCAAAGTTAATGTGGCGCGCAAACCCGCGCACGCCGATGGTCGAATTGTACCAGAAGAGCACCTCCGCTGTGACCGGACGCCCTGCGACCTGGACAACACCGGTGAAGCGCGGATAGATGAAGGTGATTGAACTGTCCAAGCGGTTAATCACCACCTGCAGGTCGCACGCCACAAATGGCGTGTTTGGGACACCTGGGCGAACATCCGCAGGGAAGGTCACGTTGCCGAAGGGGGTAATCTTTGTGCCTCGAGGCGTCAGATTGATAAAGTAGATGACGAGCTTGTTTCCGCTGGGATCGCGGTAGTACCACGCTTGTCCGAAGTCATCGACCGTTTGCTCGGCTGGGTTCCACACCGAAAGTTGCAGGTCGTCCCACAGGGGCGCCAGCATCGGAGTATACTGGTTCATATTCGTCAGCCCCACCCCCGGACCCAGCACTTGGTTTGCCGGATTGCGGATTCCCTGGGTCGCCGTCCCATTCCCACTTGCTACCCCGAGCGCGATGTACTGATAGCCCCAGTTGTCCGGGATCGTCATATCGGTGGTACCGCGGACGAACTGGTCGTCGCTGTTGGGGTCAACGCCGATGGGTGTCCCGCTTTCGTCGTAGATGTAGCGCCGGTTCGACAGCACAATCAGCCCATTGGTGGAGACGTAGAAGCTATCGTAGCGCACTCCGTTGAAGTAGAAGGGGAAGCCAATCGGGATAGGTCCAGCGAAGGCGTTATCGGTGGAGTCGTTCATGTTCGAGGGGTTGCGGAAGAAGGGCTTCCCCTCGGGATGCCCATCCCAATACGAGAGCGGGAACTGGTTGGGACCGGAGACAATCCGGCGCCAGTACTGCGGGTTGGTCTCCAACGAGACGAACTCCGTTGCCGGTTGAGGTTTCCAGAACTCCGGAACCGGCGCCAACGAGCCAACAACGTAGTATCCCGTTGACACTGCCGGTTGCGTTCGCGGGTTCGCCCCCGCCACCGTGAAAGGACCAGGATAGGAATGCACAGTTGCCGAGCGCATTCCGCTGAGCTGTGCCCACAGTCCAACACTGGCACCAATGCTCAGCCCAAGGATGCCGCACAGCCGCCACAGGGAACCGTACCGCATAGCGCCCTCCTGTGTCATGTACTGGAACATGCGCTTCACTGACCATGTGGGCGCAATATTACGCAAATTCTGGGAACTGAGCAAGCCCTAAAAGCCCCCGAGACCCAGTTTGCAGCCGCACGCGTTCGGCGGCTACCGCCGCAGCTCCGCTGCCATCTCCGCCGCAGGAGCCCTCGCCTGCCAAAGGGCGTCCGCAGTGCATGGCAGCTCCGCCGGCACGTCGGCTGAGACAACCCACGGCTTTCTACACGCCAGCTTTGTAGTTTTGCTCCTCAGCCATGAGTCTGGACCTCAAAACACAGGTACGCGGGTATTGGGACCAGCAGCCCTGCGGGACGCAGTTTACTGACCTGCCATGGGGTTCGCCGGAGTTTTTCGCTCACGTCGAACGCTTCCGCTACACTGTTCAGCCCTTCATGCACCGCTTGATCGAGTTCGAGCGGTACCGAGGGAGGAGGTTGCTGGAGATCGGATGTGGGCTTGGTACAGACCTGGCGCAATTTGCCCGGAATGGAGCATTGGTCACCGGAATCGACTTGAGCCCGCAGAGCCTGGAGCTTGCCCGGCGACGCTTCGAGCTGGAGGGGTTGCCCGGGAAGTTCCTCATCGCCGACGCGGAACAACTGCCCTTCCCAGACGCCAGCTTCGACGTAGTCTATTCGTTTGGGGTTCTCCACCACACGCCCGATATCGAACGCGCCATCGCTGAGATCCATCGGGTACTGGTCCCGGGTGGCGAGCTCATTGTGATGCTCTACCACCGCCACTCGCTCCATGTCTGGCTGGGGACGCCACTGTATGCGGCAGCTCAATTGCGCCGCAGCTCCTCTGCAGCGCTACTGCGCCTTCCGCTGGAGTTGCTCCGCCGCTGGCGCTTCTGGGCAGCGGAATGGGTGCGCGTCTACGATGGAACCGCAAACCCGCTGGGGCGTGCCTACAGCAGAGCCGAGCTTCGGAGGCTGCTGAGCCAATTCCGGGACGTCCGCTTCCAGCTCTGCGATCCGGTGCGGCGCCGATTCCCCCGCTGGGTGAATTGGCTCAATCAACGACTGCTCTCCCGCCTGACTGGCTTCTACCTGATTGCCCGTGCATGGAAGTGAGAGCTGCTTCCCGACTCCGCTGGCTCTACCGCATCGGGCTACTCTGCTTCACAGTAGGACTTGCCGTAGCGTACCTGCCCATCTGGCACGGCGATGCTGCCATCTACCTGCCGTACGTGCGCTCCCTTGCCCAGGGACGCTGGATGGAGTTCAACCCTGGCGAGCCCTCTTCTGGGGCGACCAGCCCACTCTGGGTGCTCTTGCTGCTACCGGGCTGGCTCACCTTGGGTGTTGATGGCTTCAAGCTCACCGGGGCTTTCTGGACCCTTGTTGCTGTGCTTGCTGCCTACGAAGTGGCACTGCGCCATAGCTCCTACGTCCATGCTGCCGCACTCGTTGCTTTGACCGTTGCGGTTTGCTGCATTCCATGGGGCTTTTTGGGCTACGAAACCCCTCTTGCCGCACTGGCGGGGATGCTTGCTCTTCGGCTTCACAGACTTCCCAGAGCTGCGCTCTTTGCTGCTGCCGCGCTGCTTCCGTTGGTACGCCCCGAGCTGTGGATTGTGCTCTGTGCTGCGCTTGTGGCAATGGCACTGCAGCGCAGAACCACTGAAACTCTGCTTGCTGTAGCGGCACTGCTCCTTCCGGCAGCCTACTCCGTCCTCATGCATGTGCTCACCGGAAGCTTCTCCAGCTCAGGGTACTGCCGAGCCCTGGCTCTGCGCGAAATTGCACAGCTCCGATTGGGTTTCCTGGCATTCAATGGTCAATTCCTGCTACAGCTGCTGCAGACCGGGCTGCTGTGGCTCCTACTGGCTCTTCCGCTGGGAATTGCCCGGCTATGGAAGCGCGATCCTGCGCGAGCAATCGCCACCACAGTTGGTGCTGGCGCTTTGGCTGGCTTTTTCACCATCATCGCTCCGCCCAATATGCTCCGCTACCTTGCCCCAATTGCCTTTGCTCTGGGGTGGCTGGGCAAGAACGGGCTTATAAGCCTCCCACCGCTGAGACATCCAAGCCGCCGCCAAGCGGCATTCGTGCTACTGGCAGCAGTGATGAGCCTTTTTCTCCTTGCCCACAGCTGGCGCGATATCCAGCGGGGCTATCACTTCGAGCTCATCACCGAGCGGGAGTGTGCCGAACGACTCAACGCCCTTGCCGAACCCGGCGCCGTCGTTCTGGCGTACGAGGTGCAAATCCGCTATTGGTTGCGCTCCGACCTCAAAGTTCTAAGCCTGGACGGCGTCACCGACGGCAAGATTGCCCCCTACGCCGAACCAGCAAAGGTAGCGGACTTCCTCCGAGCCTACCGTCCGCGATATTGGGTAGCGAACATCGCCGTTGAACGGCGCCCCTTCCTTGCCGGCAGCGTGCTCGAACGTGCGCTACGCTCCACTTCCCTGCAGCAGCCGACGTACGAGGAGGAGGGTATCCGCTTTGAGCTGCTGGAGCGATTCGATCCACAGCGGCTCCCGCGCGGCTTCTACGGCTGTACGGCGCTGTACCGCTTGAGCTACGCGGACCCACCCTCGGCAAGCTCCCCATAGGCGATGTGGATTGTGCGACCGCAGTGCAAGCCAATTACCCCACCCGTCCCGACGCTCAGCGTTGGGAATCTGCGCATTGGTGGAACGGGCAAAACGCCCGTAGTGCAAGCGCTTGCACGCTACTGCGTAGAGCAGGGCATCCGTCCGGCGATTCTGCTGCGAGGGTACCGGCGCCGTTCCCGCGGCACGGTGCTGGTCAGCGCAGGGGAGGGTCCGTGCGTGCCCTGGCAGGATGCCGGCGATGAAGCATGGCTACATGCATGGAAGCTCCCGCAGGCGCTCGTTCTTGTAGACCGACGTCGGGAGCGCGCTGCGCTCGCTGCCGCTGCCCGCGGAGCCGAGCTCGTGCTCCTGGACGATGGCTTCCAATACCGTCGGCTCGGGCGCGACGCCGACCTTGTGGTGATAGACCCTGCAACGCTCCGTGCATGCTGCTGCGTCCCGTTTGGGACCCTGCGCCAGCCCCTGCGGGCAGCCCGACGGGCAACGCTGCTGCTCCTGTGGGAGGAGCTTGCCGACAATCCACTTCCGAAGGAGCTCGCCGGACTACCGACGGTGTTGCTCCGCTTCCGCAGCGGGATGCCCTACCGGTTGGACTCCGCCGGAGGAGTACATCCATTGCAACAGCCACCCGACCGCCCCGTAGTAGCGTTTGCTGGGATCGCGCGCCCGGAACGCTTCCGCGCCACGCTCCTACACCACGGTTGGCGCCTGGCAGCCTGGTACGGTTTGCCCGATCACTACCGCTACGGTCCGATAACTCTGTGGTGGCTACTGCGAAGTTGCCATCGCTATCGGACACCCTGGCTGGCGACGACGGAGAAGGATGCCGTACGACTCCTCCCACTGCTCCCTCGGCTTGAGCGTGCCGGGTGCGTGTTGGCGGTTTTCCCCCTTGAAGTCGAATTCTGCGGCAATCCGGCACCGCTGTGGGAGCTACTCCAGCGGCTGGTGGAGCAGGCTCGCAGCGCGCGCAAAGACATCGCGTAGCATCGCCGGAGTCAGCCGTCCGGTAAAGGTGTTCTGCTGGCTGGGATGGTACGATGCCAGCAGGAATGGAGCTCCTGGGGAATGCAGCAACAGCCCATGGGCAAACTTCGGCGTCTGGGGCGCTGTCCACCACCGGCGTTGGCGGAACAGTCGCACACATTCGGCAAAGGCGATCGCCCCCAACGCCACCACTCCTTGCAAGCGCGGCAGGAGCTGCACGGTCTGCTCCAGGAATTCCCGACATGCGGCGATCTCTTCCCGCGTGGGGCGATTCTGCGGAGGCGCGCAATGGAGAACGGCGGTGATCACCGCATTGCGCAATCGCAGCCCGTCCTCCCGAGAAACCGAGCTCGGCTGCGTTGCAAAGCCGGTCTCGTAGAGCACCCGATAGAGCACGTCTCCCGAGCGATCACCAGTGAACATACGCCCCGTGCGGTTAGCGCCGTGGGCAGCCGGGGCAAGTCCAACGATGAGCAGCTCCGCATCAGGCTCCCCAAAGTTGGGGACCGGCCGTCCCCAGTAGTTCCAGTCCTGGTATGCACGGCGTCTGCGCTGGGCAACCTCCCGGCAAAACGTCCGCAGTCGGGGACAGCGCTGGCAGGCAACGATGCGCTGCTGAAGTGCCCCCCACTCAGCCGAGCTCATGCCAGTCCGGGGGTTGCCTGTTCACCGGTGCAGCACTCCTCCAGGACGTTCTTGCAGTTGGGGCACTGCCCGTGTCCGTGTATCCAGAGGAGCGGTCCTGTGTAGCGGCAATACGGGCACGTAATGATAGCCGCCGCGCCCGTCTGTGCACGGGGCTCAGAGAAGGGCAGACGTTGCTGTAGCCGCGCCGCCGGTGGAGTATGGTGCCGGGAGCGCTTCATTGCCCCACTCCGTGGGTAGGCAAACACCGCAAGCACAAACTACCTGACGGACAGGTCCTCCGCAAATTTCTTCTACGCCTTGCGGTCCCGCTTTTCCGATAATCTCCTACCTGCCGCTGCCGCTGAGCTTTCCTGAGGTTCCGACGTTTGACCAACTCCCGACTCTGCCGGAACCGGCTGTCTGCGTTGCCGCTTCTCGCTATCTTCGGCAGAGGGTTCTGCCGAGGCGCGTTCCAGTTGTGCCAGCTCGGGGAGCTCGCCCTCGGCCGAAACGAGCATGTCCTGGTAGTGGCGCAGTCCTGTCCCCGCGGGGATGAGCTGCCCGAGAATGACGTTCTCCTTGATGCCCTGAAGCCGGTCCACCTTAGCTGCCAGGGCAGCTTCGGTCAGCACCCGCGTGGTCTCCTGGAAGGAGGCTGCCGCCAGCCAGGATTCCGCCTGGAGCGCGGCTTCAGTGATGCCCAAGAGCACCGGCTCTGCCGTTGCCGGCTCTGCATCGCGCGCCTTGGGCGGGCGCTTCTCGCGCTTTTGCAGCTCCAGGACTGTCTCGCGGACACTGCGGGGCG
>Ga0072500_140182_pt1 | contig 40710 bp, 39 predicted proteins | sample GBScelen77Swater_FD_63803 | JGI IMG/M metagenome (GOLD analysis project Ga0072500, IMG submission 63803) | Hot spring microbial communities from Great Boiling Spring, Nevada - cellulolytic enrichment S 77C v2 (version 2) | ecosystem: Environmental > Aquatic > Thermal springs > Hot (42-90C) ...
ACTTCTTTTTAATTGGTTAAATTTTTCTTCTGAAATAAATACTAAATTGTCTGAAATAAATTCTCCCTCATAAGAAAGATTAATAACCCTTATAACCGGTATCCCTTGGAAAGTGTATTCATCCATATGTAGTTGAGTACCAAATGGTCCATCAACGATTGGGAATTTAATGGTTCTATCTACCAAATGTTTTATTTCCATCACCTCCCAATCCCTCGGTATCTCCCCAATCTCTGTTTCTTTAAATTCAGTTTCCCAGCGGAACCTCATTTTATGTCCTCTTCGGTTATGTTTAGTTTTTTAAATATAAAATCCTTTACTTGTTTAGCAATTTCAAAAGACTCTTTTGCTTCCTCTAAGGAAGGTATATAATACTCGTCAGGATATCTAATATCAACCGCATAAAAAGTTAACTCAGAAATTCTATCTTTATCGAGTTTTTCAAATTCTTTATCTTCTCTTATGCACATTTCAAAAAGCATAAGTAAGTCATGAAATTTTCCATATCTGACATCTTATGACTACATCTCTTTTCATATCTCTATGCCTTCCGCTAAAACTTCATTAGATAAAGTATTTACAATATCCTTTTCATCTTCAAATTCTTTTTTGGTTTTGACTATAATATCAAAAGGAGAAAAGGGAAAGGCTAAGTGCAAAGAACGATAAATCTCTTTTTTAAGCTTTCTTTTCCCTAAATTATCAATATCTTTTCTTATCACTACAAATATATCATAATCACTTAACGCTTCATGTTCTCCCCTTGCTCTTGAGCCAAAAAGAATTATTCTATCAACCTTTATCCCTATTTCTTCAAAAACTTGATTTATTATCTCTTTGATTTTTTCTACCATAACAAGGTCCCTTTTGCTATATTTTTATGCTTTTTCTTCTTAAACTCTATTTTCCAGCCAAACCTCATTTTATGTGCTTTCCCGTTATGTTTAGTTTTTTAAATATAAACTCTTTAACAAAAGTTGCGCTTTCAAAAGCATTTCTCTCTTTCTCAATTGTAGGAATATAAAACTCATATGGATACCTTATATCAATTGCATAATCCGTTAAGTTTTTTGTTTTTTCATATAGAGATTCAAACTCCCTATCAATAGTTGAACAAAGTTTGATCAAGTATTCAATTGTATGAACCTTTTGAAATCCTATCTTATGATATACAAGAAATGCTTTTAAAAGTTTTTCTACCGTCTGTTGGCAATGAAAGCATAAAGTATCAGTTATAATTTCATTTTCAGGAAGATTTATATGTTTTTCCGCCGTTTTGTAATCATTTAATGCTTTAATAAGCCAGTTATTCTTTTCCTTCATTGGTCAATTCTTCAATTATGAATCGGTTTTTCTTTAAAACTTCTTCACTTTTTGATTTCTCCATTTGAGCGACAATAGTTATATATTCGTTTGATGGAATATACAATAATTTAAGAAATTTAATCAGATCGTCATCATTTTTAATATAATCTCCATTTTTAATATAATCTCCAGGATTTTTACCTTTGATTGACGTTTTAACAGTTTGGAATTTTAAGGCTGTCCTTTTTAGTATTCTTAATAATCCATTTTGAACGTCAAAAATTGCTTTTATTAATTCAACGTCTTGAGGTATTGGAATAGAACCGCCAAAGTCTTTTCTAAACCAATGAGAAGCAGTATGATAATATTCCTTGGGAAGTTTATTTATCACGTCTTGAATACTCATATTCTTAGATTTTCTTAATAGAGTTAAATATTGTGCAACAAATGGTTGGTCTATTCGATAAAGACGCATTTTTGTAAAATATTCACCAAGCATAAGCTTTCTTGCTCCAGGAGATGCTCCCCAGTTAATCCTTTCTAATAATAAAAATTTGCTTGATGATGAAACTTTTTTTCTTTTAAGGTCTTTGATGTTTAAAATCTGACCTATATGATATTCATTATTTTCTAATTCTTTTGCGATTTCAGATATTTCTTTAGGTTCTTGTATGATAGGGATAGTTTCTAAATTTATCCACAATTGTTGTCCACATGTGAGGCATTGGTTGTCTCCTATTGGATCATAAGGCTCTGTTAATTCAGAATAACACTTGGGACAAAAGAATTTTAAACCTTCCATTAAAAATTCCTCTTTTTCAGGATGAATAACAAATTCTATTGATGCTTTTCCATTCCATTGAACTACCACCACTTTTGGAAAGCCATCGTCGTACTTTTCTAAAACTTTTACCACGTAACCTTCTATTGATTCTTTCCCTGAAATATCTTTTACTTTCATACCAATAAATTCTTCTTGCCATTTTCTTTTTTCTTTTGTCTTTGGTTTTATCCTAATTCTATCAAGATAAAATTTATATGCGACCCGTGTGCTATCCCGTGCAAACATGAAAATGGGATACCAACTATTTTCATCTGACACAATCAACATATTTCTCAGCACATATCCGTATTGATATATCGTATAGGCATAATACAATGAGCTTAAATCCCATTTTTTCACTCCAAAAAAGTAAAGTGCATCTTCTCTATGAAATTTTTTAAATTCGTCCAGGGTAATTCCTTTTAATGCAGATAAGAATTCTGTTTGATCTTGAGCAATATAAACTTCTCCACGTTTATCTTTCAATATAGGATTGGGGCTTACGTCTTTCGGTAAGCCGACGTCTATAACAGGTTGATACTCGTAATTCACGTCTTTAACTCTAATAACCTTTTTTATTTTGGTTCGCTCTTTAATTATATCTACAAATTCATCTCCTTTTTCAATCATTACCGAATAAATTTTTTTACAATAAAGATTATCTCTTATTTTATTCACGACCACTGCTGTAGTTCCTGTTCCTGCAAAAGGGTCTAATATTAAATCTTCATCTTTTAATTCTACACGTTTTAATATTTCCCATACTAATTTTTCAGGATATACCGCTGTATGCTTCCATGAGGTCTGTTGTAAGGGTATTTCTACTACTTTTGGACGTTTATTTTGATAAATATTGTTCCTGCTTTTTGCTAAAACGAGCACGGGCTCGTAAGTATTCGTAAATCTGTCTTTAGCCGAGGATGGCATGTGGTTTGGTTTATACCAGATAATTATGTCTTCTAAATACCAACCATCTTTTACCATGTGGTATGCCAATCTATATGGAATTTGTAAAAGATGAGACTTCCCATACTGGTTTAGGTACTTATCTCCAATGTTAAGGAAAAAAATACCATCTTCTCTAAGCTTTTGGCGGAGTTTATTAAATATTTTTACCAGCTTGCCGATATATTCCTCAGGAGTTTTTTCCTGCCCAATCTGGCCTTCGAATTTATAATCCCTTTGTTTCCAATATGGTGGTGAGGTTATGGCTACAGCAATTGAATCGTCATCTAAATAATCAAGACAAGCGTAAACGTCACCATGTAATAAAATATCTTTGTTCATATTTCCACCCATACGGGTATTTTATATTTTTTCTCCGGAATTCCAATTAAATTTTCTTGTGTATAATTCCTACTTTTTATGAGAAATTCTACTCTAAATACATTCTTTTGTTTAGAGAGAAGAATAAACCTTGGTTCTTCTTTAAAGGCATATCTTACACTGTTTTTAGTTTTACCTGCGTGCAAGATTTTATCTCTGTATATGTTATACAATTCGCCATTAGGCATACAAATAATTAGCATGCTATATATCTCTTCAGATGCATGTTTATGCAAGACATAAATGAAGTACGTAAGTGTTGGTTTATAGTATTCATTTTCGCCTTTTTTAAAAGTTTTGGAGTAGTAAGTGGGCAAATTAGGCGACAGCTTATATTTAGATAAGGGATAAGATGTCTGGTTTGATTGAACTGCTATTTTACCCTTATAATCTCCCCAATTAGATTCAGAGACAGTTTTAATATCTATGTGTATAAAGGAATCAAAAGTTTCGTACATTATATCAGCACCTATTGGAGATGAATTAGGATGTTTCATTCCTCGTGAAAAGACATAATGAAAAATTCTTTCTGCTCCAATCTCCAAATCAGAAGCCATATTACTTTTAGTTGAAATGAATTGTTTATACCAATCACTCTTTATTTGCAATCTGGAATGCAATCCTTCCATAATATCGTCTATATTATCAAGGAAATAGTATCTTATTCTTTCAAGATGCACAGACTCTAACTCTTCTATTTCTATCGGTTTTAATCTCTTTGCCATCTTTTCACCTCCGTTATGTTAATTCCTAAGGCGACATATAGCGAAATTCCCTCTTCCATAGCACTTTTTATCACACTCCCAATCACTTTTTGTCTTTCTTCCACCTCTTCCTTTGATTTTATAATCACATCAGATGGTATAAATTCATCTGCGAGTTTTCTTCTTATAAGATGTGAAATTTCTACTATTTCATCCCTTAAAAGTTCTTTTTCAACTATAATGAGTAAATCCCAATCGCTATTTTCCTTAAAGTCTCCCCTTGCTCTTGAGCCAAAAAGAATTATTCTATCAACCTTTATCCCTATTTCTTCAAAAACTTGATTTATTATCTTTTTTATTTTTTCTTTCATCTTCATACCTTCCATCCTAAAGCCTTAAAAACCTCTTTAATTTTATAATTTAATTCTTCTTCCTCTTTTAGAAGCTTTGACAATTCCTGTGAATATCTTTTCATTTTTTCCTCCAAAGGTTTGTCTTCTTCATCAGTCTTTATCCCAACATATCTTCCAGGCGTTAATACATAGCCATTTTTAGCAACCTCTTCAATAGTAGCAACTTTAGCAAAACCAACCTCATTTATCTTTTCTTCTGGCTCGCCATTTTCAAACATTCTGAATTTTTCAACGATCTTTGCTTATGTTCCTCAGTAAAAACATTCTGCCTTCTTGAAATTGCCTTAAACATCTTTTTAGCATAAATGAAAAGAATTTTTCCCTTCATATACTTAGGTTTTGATTTCCTTAAAAACCATAAAGAAGCAGGCAAAGAAACTGTGTAAAACATCTTTGGCGGTGTGGCAATTATTCCATAAACTAAATCATCTTCTATGATCTTTTTTCTTATCTCTCCTTCTATACTACCTCCGGATAAAGCACCGTTTGCCATTACAAAACCTGCTTTACCGTTTGGGGCAAGATGATAGATATAATGCTGGATCCAAACGTAATTGGCATTATTTTCAGGGGGAAGACCATACTTAAACCTTGGGTCATTTGGTTTTATTCTATCCCTCCCCCATTCGCTATCATTAAAAGGAGGATTTGATACGATATAATCAGCCCTTAAATCAAAAAACTTGTCATCGTGATAGGAATCACCCCACCTTATATCTCCTTCAACTCCTCTTATAGCTAAATTCATCTTACATACCTTCCAGACAAACTCTTTTGATTCCTGTCCATAGATCGATAAATGTTCTTTTTCTATACCTTCTCTTTGCAATTTTTCTAAAGCTGAAATGAAAAATCCTCCTGAACCGCAGGCGGGGTCAAATATTCGGCCTTCTTTAACATCTAAAATCTCAACAATAAGCTTAGTTAAAGACCTTGGAGTATAAAACTCTCCTCCCTTTTTCCCTTCTGCTTCAGTAAATTTGCCAAGAAAATATTCGTAAATTCTACCGAATATATCTTTTGCATGGTGGTCTTTACCAAAATGAATTTGAGAAAATAGGTTAATTAAATAGGCAAAGTCATGACTATCAAGGTTGACCCGAGAGTATATCTTAGGTATCACATCTTTTAATTGTTTAGGATATTCGTTTTCTAAGATTTCTATCGCCTGATCAATTATTTCTCCAATGTTTGGCTGATTAGCGTTTTTCTTAATGTAATCCCAGCGTGCTTTTTCTGGAACGTATAAAGTCCCATTAGCTATGTAGAAATCTCTATCTTCACAAATAGAAAACCTTAAGCTTTCCGAGAATTGCTTAGCTTCTCTTTCTTCTATTTCCTTTCTTTTTTCTTCAAAGGCAAAAGAAAGGTATCTCAAAAAAATTAATCCCAAGACTATATACTTGTATTCATGAACCTCTACTTTTTTTCTTAATTTATCCGCTGCCTTCCATAATTTATCTTCAAAAGTTAAATCTTTTTCCTTCATATCTTGCTCCCTAAATTTTTAATTAAATTATACTTTATCTTTTTTTTATCTTCAATAAATTTTACCTCATATCTTCTTTACCTACCTAAAAACTTGTCTCCTTACCTTCTGTAAAAGGTTGTGGGCAAGTCTTAGAGGTTCGGGGATACGGTAGATAGAGGTTTTTAAAACAAGCTCAATAGCCTTATCTAAGCTTATTTTATGCCCTATGGATACATAAACAGGCTTGACTTTGTCTTTAGTTCTAAGGACTGCACCAGTAATTTCATCATTATAAATTAAATAAGAATAACTTCCGCGGGAATCCTCAAGAGGTTCATAACTTCCTAAAAGTTTTTTCTTTGCAACCCCTACGGTTACAGCACCTATCTCAACCCCAAAATGAGAAGCAATCCCACAACCTCTCGGATGAGAAATCCCTTGCCCATCTATAAAAATAACATCTGGCTTAAACTTTGCCTCATTATAAACTTTTTTCATAAGAGGAAGCTCTCTAAAAGCAAGAAAAGTGGGAATGTAAGGAAAATCTACTATATCTTCTATGATTTTTTGATAAATGGGTTTTAAAGTATCTAAATTAATAACCACCATACAAGCCCAGGCTCTGGTTGGATTTTCTTTTGAACTTTCAAAGGTTACATCAATTCCACCTACAGTTTTTATTTCTGTTAAGACATCTTCCTTTATAACTCTTTTAGCACAATCTAATTGTATTTCTTCAAGTTTAGCCAGATCCATGATATAATATTTTAAAATGAATTCAAAAAAGCATAAACATCGTCACGCAGGAAAACCAAGTAGAGATATTATTTCAGCATCAAAGGTATTTGACCTATTAAACCTTCCTCAAGGTATTGTTTTTCTTGATGCAGGCTGTGGTGACGGATACTTTTCTTTAGAGGCATCCTTAAGATTAGGAAGGGAAGCGTTTTTGGCCTTAAGGAATAGTTTCTACTGAAGAAAAACTTGGTTCATGTAAGGGTATTAAAATATCAACCGATTCTTTAAATTTTATCATCTGATCATAGGCTAAGTAAGGGTCTATGTTTGTTCCTGGTGGGATAACTTCCATTCCCATAGCTTTTATTTTACTTGGAGGGGTAAAGTTTTCCATAATTACACAAAATCCAGTTATTCCTGCAAGTCCCTTTTCTGTATTGATAAGAACACTCATTCCTCCTTTGGTATGGGCAGGAGTATGGACCATAGTAATTCCTGGGACAACTTCAAAAACCTCATCTTTTATATGGACCATCTGTCCTGCTTGATCTACCTCTTCTATAAAGTCAGCCATGTATCTAAAATCTAAGGGATGAGGATTGTAAGCAGATTGAAACTCAAGCTCATGGGCATAAAAAACTGCATTTACACATTTGAAATCGTTTTCACAATGGTCGTTATGTAAATGGGTATGAATTACAATATCTATGTCTTTAGGAGAAAGTCCCCATTTAGCAAGCCCTTCCTCAAATTTGTAGATTTTTCCTCCGATAGCCTGTTCTCTAAACTCAGATTGAATCACATCTAAAAGTCCTGTATCAATAAGAATAATCTTGTCTGAGCCTTCTATTAGCCAACAATAAATCGGAATTACATACTCTTTTCCGTAGTCATGTTGATAAGTCATCATTCCTTTATCAAAAACCTTGGTCCCAACAACAAAAGGATGGATTTTATAAAAAGGTCCCTTTTTCATGATTTTCCCCCTGTTTTATAATTGGCTAATAAAGATTTTATACTAACTTTTTATTTAAGACAAGAAAAAGTTTGTTTTTACAGTAAGTTTCTAGAGGAAAGATTTTATACTTCTCTTTTTAAGCCCATAATTCTTGCAAAAATTGATAAAACAAGACCTGCGCGACAGAGATATAAAAAGAAAATCCCCTATCCATCCTTTAAACTATATTGCTGCCATAATGAGTAACGGAAAGTATATTACCTATACGATAAAAATCTTTTCAAGTAAGCTATGTACTTTCAATTTTTATCACCCCATTAGAACTGCTTTACTTGTTTTACAATTTATTTATTAGAATTTTTTTAGATTTGTCAAACAGTACTTATAAAATTTAATTTTTAATTTTCGCATTAGTTATAGCTTTATGATTCTGTAAGGTCTAAATCAGCCCTCCTTCTTTTAGGAAGTAGGAAGTAGGAAGGCACGAAAAGTAAATCTCTGGTATAAAAACCGTTTGAAAAGTTTTCTAAATAAATCCTTCTTTCTTCAAGCATAAGCTTTTCTAAAAGGTTTTTAATAAGATTGTTAAATTCTTGTTGAAAAAAGTTTAGAATTCCTTCTATAGGTTGTTTTGTTAAAGTTTTAGTTTTTTCTTTCACGGTAGCTTCCCCTCCTTTCTGGTAGTTTTGGTTACTAAACATTGGGGAAGCTACTATACCTTTCCCTTTCCCTCAAGTCTTTATACAATTAATGAGACACTACCTTTAAGATCGGTAAAATAGGCAATTTAAAAATTAATAAGCCGGTTTTTTTCGTAGGAGGTTGCAAGATAAAAAAAGGGGGGTAATATTTAAACCATGAGTATAAATAAAGTTATTTTGATAGGAAGGTTAGGGGCAGACCCTGAGATTAGATATACCCTTGATGGAAAACCAGTTGCCAGCTTTAGGTTAGCTACCAATGAGGTTATCATAAGAAACGGAGAAAAAGAGGTCCTTACAGAATGGCATAGGGTAGTTGCCTTTGGGAGATTAGCAGAAATCTGCGGAGAATACTTAAGCAAAGGTTCTCAGGTCTATATAGAAGGTAAGCTTAGAACCCGTAAGTTTGAAGACAAACAAGGTATGCAGAGATACGTTACCGAGATAGTCGTTCAAACCATGCAGATTTTAGATAAGAAACCTCAATCCTCAGATGAGGCTGCTAAATCTTATGCGATGGAAAGTTCCCCTAAAATTGCTAAAAAGTCTACTGATATAGATACTGACTTTTTAAACGAACCTTTGGTTGACGAAGAGGATATTCCTTTTTAAGCTTATTGAAGTAAAACTTTTTTAGAAGGATCCCTTGTATCGTTGCTTTCTTTATCGGTAAAGTCTTTTTCAGAAAGGTTTAACTTTTCAGATATGGTTTCGGGTTTTTTGATCTGTGGCTCGAGGTTTAGGTTGTCAAGTTCAAACATTTGTCTTATTAGTCCTATGGCTTTAGCCCCTTTGTCATGATGGTCTTTTTTGATAAAGTTTATAGGATAATAAAGGATTTTTTGAACCAAAGACTGGGTTAAAACTTCTAAATGTCTTTTTTCTTCTTCAGATAGGTTTTTGAGTTTTTTAAGGGTTTTGGCTAATTCTTTTTGTTTTATCTGTTCAAATTTTTGGCTTAAGGCCCTGATAGTAGGATGAAAGTCTATTTCTTTAAGCCATTTTTTAAACTTAAAAACCTCCTCTTCGATGATAACTTTTGCCCTTAAGGCCTCTTTTTTACGTTCCTGAAAGTTTTCTTCTACCACTTCCTTTAGATCGTCTATGTTGTAAACATAGACGTTTTCCAGTTGATTAACCTCAGGGTCAACATCTCTTGGAACGGCTATGTCTATGATAAAAAGTGGTCTAAACTTTCTAGGTTTCAACACAGAAGAGACCATCTGTTTGGTAATCACAAAAGAAGGAGCACCGGTAGAAGAAATAACTACATCTGCTTTAGTAAGCACATAAGGCAACTCTTCTAAGCTATAAGCCTCTCCTTTAAAGCGTTCGGCAAGTTCTACAGCTTTAGAAATGGTACGATTAGCTATAAGCACCTTTTGCACCCCAGAGGAAATAAAATGCATGCAGGCAAGCTCTGCCATCTCTCCTGCACCTACCAGTAACACTACTTTTTGTTTAAGACTACCAAGTATTTTTTTAGCAAGCTCACAGGCAGCATAACTTATAGAAACCGCACCCCCTCCTATACCGGTCTCAGTCCTAACCCTTTTAGCCACAAAAAAACATCGGTGTAACAAACGGTTAAGTACAATCCCTGAGGTCTTATAAAAAAGAGCCTTTTGATAAGCTTCTTTTACTTGTCCTAAAATTTGAGGTTCTCCTAAGACCAAAGAGTCAAGTCCACAAGCTACCTCAAAAAGATGTCTTACTGCCTCTTCGTCTTCAAACCGATAAAAATGTTTTTTTATTTCTTCTTTTTTGAACCCAACTTCTTTTTCAAAAAAAGAAAAAAGGTCTTCTAAAAAGGCTTCTTTTTGCCCTTTAGCTAACACAAAACAAAATTCTACACGATTACAGGTAGACAAAAAATAAGCCTCTTTAAAGTTTAACCCCTCGTTTTTTAATTTTTCAAGAGGAAAAACAAGGCTGTCTTTAAAAGAAAGTTTTTCTCTTATTTCTACAGGTGCGGTATTATGGTTTAGGCCTATCAGCAAGATAGTAAAATCAAGACCCATAGGTATGAAACCCTTTAGTAAGTAAATTTACTACAAAAAAGCTTAAAAACCAGACCCCAAAACTTAAGATAAACATCTTAGCAGACCTTTTTCCCCTCCAGCCTATAAGCACCCTTTGATGGATAAGGACTGCATAAAGAAACCACAACACCAAAGAAAACACTTCTTTAGAGGACCACCTCCAATAATCTCCAAAGATAAGATTGCTCCAGATAGCACCTGTTATCATGGATATAGAAAGAAAAAGAAATCCAAGGTAAAGACAGGATTCACTTGCTCGGTCTAAATATTCTAAAGGTGGAAGTTTTTTATAAAAAAGTCCTAAGGACTTTTTTTTGATTTCTCTTTCTTGTAAGAGATACATAATTGAAGTTGTAAAACCAAAAAGCAAAAAGGCGTGAGAGAGGAGCCCTGAGATCCCATGTAAAGGAAACCAAAGGTTATAAAAATAAGGAGAAAAAGGAGAAACCTTGGTAGACGATAAAAAAGTTTCTAACAAAAGACATATAAGCACCCAGGGAAGCAAGAAAAAACCTACAGTATATAGTTTTAACCGACTAAAAAAGGCAAAACCAAAATAAACTAGAACTAAGCACCAGGCTAAAAAGTTTAGCACCTCTTTAAACGGTAAAATCTTTAAAACCGCTATTTCATAAGCCTTTATCACCCAAAAAGTTGTGTGCAAAACAAACCCTAAGCCCAGCACCAACTGGGCATATTTTAACACCTCTTTTCTGAGCGTTTTAAAGTAGAAATAAAAACCTATCCAAGAGGTAAAGTATATCAAAAAATATAACCAAAAAAATAAATCGCTCATCAACCTGTTTTATTTTTTCTTAGCTATATAAATAGAACAAGGGGCAAAGTTAACCACCTTAGCAGCAGTAGAACCCAAGGTATACCTGATGATATCTGGCCTTACGCCTCTGGCACCCATTACTAAAAGGTCTGGCTCTTCTTTCTCAACAAAATTGAGGATAGCTTCGGCTACAGAAAAATCAACAACTACTTCTTTGCGAACTTTATAGCTGTTAGTCACCTCTTTAGCTACCTCGTCTAAAAGGTTTTTAGCTTTTTCTACGGCCTTAGTTTCTTCTTCCTTGGTCATGTCTTCTCTTTTTCTTACCACATTAAGTAAGATTATTTCATCTATGGCTTCTTTAAGAAAATTTAAAGCCATTTTAAGTCCTTCTTTGGCATCGTTTGAACCATCATAAGCTACGACTACCTTCATAATTAACCTCCTGTGAGATAAGATTTTTATTATTTTAGCATAAAAAGCTATTTTAATCAATTTGACTTTACTTAGCGAAACTTTTTCTAAACCTTAAAGCAGAAAAGATAAAAATCGCTCCTCCTACGGTTGCTATTCCTAAAATGTTTTTCCAAAGATATTCTAACCCTACTCCTTTAAGCAAAACACCGTATCCAAATTCTAAATAATATCTCATGGGAGAAAAGAGACTTAGGGTATTGATGATAGGATGCATAGCTTCTGGTGGGGTCCAGGCTCCTGAAATCATAAGCATAGGCACAAGCACAGCAAGGATTACCATCATCGCCTGAGATAGATTGTTGACTACTGTGGCAATGGCTATACCTAAGGAAGACATGGCAAACACATAAAGACAGGTTACCAAAAAAAATAAAGGTATACTTCCTCTTATAGGGACTTTAAAAACCCCTTTTACCATTACAAAAAGGCTAACCAAAGATAAAATTCCGATTACTGCTACAGTAGGAATGATTTTGGCTAAAAACACTTCCCAAGTCCTAACAGGGGTTATCAAAAGTTGTTCTATCGTTCCATACTCCTTTTCTCTTATCAAAGCAGAAGCACTTATAAGTAGGGAAACCATCGTGGTCATGTTAAAAAGTTCAAGCAGGCTCATGAACCAGGTGCTAAGGTTGTTAGGATTAAAAAGACTTCTTATCTTAGCCTCTACCTGAGGCATCCTTAAGGTTTTTTGGTAGACCGAAAAATCTACGATTTCTAAAGAGTATTCATAGGTAATGGTTGAAAGATAAGAAATAGCCATGGTAGAAGTCATAGACATGGTGCCATCTACTATAGCCTGAATCTTTGCGTTTTTTTGTTTCACTTTTTTAACAAAGTCAGGAGGAATAATTACTGCCATAGAGGCTTTACCTCTGTCAAGCCAGTCTATTACTTCCCTTTCAGAATTAACATAGCCTACTATCTTAAAATAAGGAAGACGAAGCTTAGATATAAACTCTCTACTTTCAGGGCTTCTGCTTTGGTCATGAACGATTACCGCAAAGTTTCTTACCTCAAGGTTTATCCCCTTTCCCCCGGTATATACTACCACCGTAAAGGCATAAATTAAGATAATAAGTAAGATTTTATCCCTAAAAAGTTGTAAAAATTCTTTTTTGAGTAAATGGATAAACCTCATGGATTAAACCTAAAGTTTTTTCTTAAAATTTAAAATGGTAGCTAAGTAAACTATCAGTGCGTATACAGAAAGACTTAAAAGCTTAGGTATAAAAAAATGAAGAGGTAAGCCTTTTAGGTAAATTCCTCTTACGATGTCTAAAAAATAGGTTGCAGGAATAACCCTGCTGATAAGTCTTCCGCTAAACTCCATACTGCTAACCGGATAAAGAAACCCTGAGTAAAGAAAAGTAGGAACTACCGTAGTGATAAAGGCAAGAAGCATAGCGGTAATCTGAGTTTTGGTAATGGTAGAAATAAAAAGCCCAAGTCCTACCGTACAAAAAAGGTAAAGAATACTTGCTAACGAGAGAACGATAAAGTTTCCGATAAACTTTGCCCTAAAAATAAACACAGTAATCACGAAAAGCATCAAATAAGTGAGAAAACAAATAAAAACATAGGGTATAGCCTTACCAAGAATGATTTCCCAAGTTTTAGCAGGAGAGGTATAATAATTGAAAACGCTTCCAAACTCCTTTTCTCTTACTACTACCAGACAACCAAGCAATACCGGATAAAAACAAAGGGTGGTGACTAACATCCCAGGCATGATAAAATTTTTACTCTCAAGGGCAGGGTTATACCAAGCCCTTATTTCTACCTCTACCGAAGGTTTAAAGGCTTTTTGTCCAACAAGAAATTTTTGGTTAAAAAGGGCGTTTATGTTGTTGATATATCCTTTTACTACCTCAGCCCTACTTGGATAGGTGCCGTCTATAAGCACCTGAACTTCCGTTTTTTCTCCCTTGTAGATTTTTTGGGAAAAGTCTTGTGGGATAACGACGATAGCCCTAACTTTTGCGGAATTTATCAAACCTTCTGCTTCTTTGTAGTCGTTTACCAAGGCGTAAAGTTTAAAATATTCAGAGTTTATAAAACCGTCTATATAGTCTCTACTAACCTTACTGCGGTCATAATCTAAAAAGGCTAAAGGAAGGTTTTTTACATCCAGATTAAGTCCGTATCCAAGTAAGAACATTACGATTATAGGCACGATAAAGACAAAGGTAAGGTAAAGTTTATCTTTGATAAGCTCGATAAACTCTTTTTTAGCGATTCCTATGCATCTTTTAAACATGATTTATGGTTTGTCCTTTAGGTCTTTTAGGATAAAGTCTACAAAAGCCTCTTGCAAAGGGGGAAGGCTAAGCTCAATTTGATACTCTTTAATTCCAACGGCATTTAAAAGCCTATCGATCTTTTCTTGGTCTTCTTCAGGATTAAAAGTCCTTAAAAAGAGCTTGTTTCCGTAAAGAGAGAGGTTAGAAAAATCCGTCTTTAGTTGGGTAAACGCTTCTCTAAACTTAGGGGTTTTTACTTTTAAAAGTTTTCCTGCAAGGTTCTCTGAGGCGATTTTTAACTCTTCAGGGGTTCCTACCGCTATAAGCCTTCCTCGGTTCATAAGACCGATCCTATCGCAATTTTCTGCCTCATCCATATAATGGGTAGAAACGATTACCGTTATTCCTTCTTCTCTGGAGATATAGTAGATAACCTCCCAAAAGGCCCTTCTGGCTAAAGGATCTACCCCTGAAGTAGGTTCGTCTAAAAATACGATCAAAGGTTTATGTAAGATAGCACAGAGAAGGGCAACCCTTTGCCTTATACCAAAAGGCACGTCTTTAACCAGTCTATTCTCCCAAGAAGAAAGCCCAAGCTTGGTTAAAAGGTCGGTAAAATCTGTTTTTTTTACTCCGTATAAACCCGCATAGAGCTTAATGTTTTCCATAACGGTTAGGTCCCTATAAAGAGAAAACTTTTGAGACATATACCCGATTAATTGCCAAACCTTAGCCTTTTCTTTTTTGATGTTATGTCCTGAAATAAGGATATTTCCCCCGGTTGGTTCTAAAAGTCCACACATCATTTTTATCAAAGTAGTTTTTCCTGCTCCGTTAGGTCCAAGAAGTCCTAAGATTTCTCCTTTTTTTACCTCTAAGTTTACTGTATCAACCGCTTTAAACTTACCAAAGGCCTTGGTAACCCCTTGGCAAACAAGGAGAGGTTCTTCTGAACTTGGGGCTAAAGGAGGTTTTTGTAAAGGTTTAGGAGGTTCCTTAGAGATAGCAGAGACAAAAATTTCTTCTAAGTCAGGAAAATCTTCTGGACTTCCTTGAAGCAAAATTTGACCTTGGTGGATTAGGGCTATTTTATGGCACCTTTCTGCTTCGTCCATATAAGAGGTAGTTAAAAGAACAGTCATGTTTCTTTCTTGGACCAATGTATGGATGATTTTCCAGAAATCTTGGCGGGAAAGGGGGTCTACCCCTGTGGTAGGCTCATCAAGGTAGATTATGTCTGGTAAATGAAGAAGGGTGCATATTAAGGCAAGCTTTTGCCTCATCCCTCCAGAAAGGGCTTTAGCTTGTCTTGATAAAAAAGGCTTAAGTCTGGTGATTTCTAAAAGGATCTCTTTGTTTTTTTGAAAGACCTCTTCTGGTATCTCCCTTAAATCTCGGAAAAAGTTTATATTTTCTTCTATGGTAAGATTGTCGTAAAGGTTTAGGCCTAATCCTTGAGGCATATATCCTATAGATTTTTTTACCTTTTCTGGGTCTTGGGTAACCTCAATCCCGTTTACATAAGCCCTTCCTGAAGAAGGGTCTAAGACCCCAGCAAGGATTTGAACGATGGTGGTTTTTCCTGCTCCGTCTGGACCTATCAGTCCAAAAACCTCTCCTTTCCTAACCTCAAAGGAAACGTTGTCTACCGCCAAGACTTTTTTGTAAGATTTAGATAGATGTTCAACCTTGATAACAACTTGGTCTAAGGCTTTATCCATTCTGCCTGAGGGTCTATTTTAATCACCACATCAGCCGGCATACCCGGCTTTAAAATCCCTTCTGGGTTTTCTACCGCTACCTCTGCCCCAAAAACCAGTTTTACCCTTTCTTCTTTGGTTTCTACGTTTTTAGGGGTAAATTCTGCTTGTTCATAAATTCTGGTTAGGGTGCCGTTAAAGTATTTGTTAGGATAGGCGTCTACATAAACCCTGGCAGGCTGCCCAAGTTTTACCTTTCCAAGCTGTGGTTCAGGTATGTAGACTTTGATATAAAGGTTTTGCAGGTTTACCATCGTGTAAAGCACCTGCCCTGGGTTGACTACCTCCCCTTCTTCTACCACTCTTGAAAGAATTACCCCATCAGAAGGGGCATAAATCTTGGTTTCTTTATAGGCAATTTCTATCTCTTTAACCTTTTGTAAAGCGGATAGATATTTTGCTTTTGCCTGATTTATGTACTTTTGGTTTACCTTTAGGTCTGCTAAAGCCGAAGTATATTCAAGTTCTGTCAGCTCAAGGTCCCTTTTAGAAACCAAACCTTCGTTATATAACTTTTTGTAGCGTTCAAGGTCCCTTTGAGCTTGTTCTACCTTAGATTTAGATTTGATAAAGTAACTTTCAGCCATCAATACTGTTTGTTCTGCTGAACGCACTTCGCTTTGGGCAGATTGAAGTTGGGCAAAATATTCATCAGGACGAAGTTCTGCAAGCAATTCCCCTCTTTTTACCGGATCACCTTCTCTTTTATAAAGTTTGATAATCCTTCCTTGAACCTTGGTCCCCAGGTTTGTTTCTTTCCCTTCTACCCTTCCATGTAAAATAAGCACCCCTTTAGGGGTCTTTTGTAGGTTTACATACCAAAAAACCCCCGCGGTTACTAATCCTAAAAACAAGACAAAAAGTAAAAGCTTTGTTTTGAAATTTAATTTCATAATTTGTTTATTATATACTGTCGATTTAAAAATTTCCAGATGGATTAGAGGAGAACTTTTTACTCAAAGGATTATTTTAAAAAGAGGATTTTTTACTTTAAACCAGATAGAATGTTTTCATCATAATAACTCTAACAAAATAAAGAATTCTTTATTTCCTTTGGGACCAAGGATAGGGCTTTCAGCAACCCCTAAAGGAATAAATCCTATAGAACGAGAAAAATCCCAGATTTCATCTACTACCTGTTTATGGACCCAGGGATCCTTTACTACCCCCTTTTTTAAAAATTTAGGCCCAACTTCAAATTGAGGTTTAATAAGGGCTAAAACTTTTCCTTTCGGTTTAAGAAGGGGTGGAGTTACAGGAAGAATTTTTTTTAATGAAATAAACGAGACATCTATAGTAATCAAATCCATTTTTTCTGGAAACATATCAGGGGTAAGATATCTTGCGTTTATTCCTTCTCTGAAAACTACCCTTGGGTCGTTTCGTAAAAGAGGATGAAGCTGGCCTTTTCCTACGTCTACGGTATAGACTTTTTTAGCATTGTTTAAAAGAAGACAGTGGGTAAAACCTCCGGTTGAGGCGCCTATGTCAAGACAAACAAAATCGTTTACCTCTATTTGGAAGGCTTTAAGGGCGCCTTCAAGCTTTAATCCTCCCCGAGAGACATAAGGTATGGGCTCATCGACCCTTAAAAACACCTCGTTTACCAGGGTTTGCCCTGGTTTTTCTATCCTAAGCCAGTTTTTTTGGTCTTTTGACCACCAGACTTTACCTGCCATGATTAAGGCTTGAGCTTTTTCTCTGGTTTCGGCAAGTCCTTTTTCTACTAAAAGTTTATCTGCTCTGACTTTAGGCACCTTCAATTTCTTTGTCTACTACCATAGAAAGGATTCTTCTTTGTTGTTTTTCTTTAAGGATTTCAAGGCCTTTTTCTAAAGTCTTGAGGATAACATGGACGTTAGGTTCAGTTTTGGGGTTGATTTTTTTAGGGTCAAAAGTAATAGCTACCACAAAACCAGATTTTTTAAGGTTGAAAATTTTCCCACAGAGGGTTTCTAAGATTTGCAAGAGTTTACGTGCTACCACCATCGCCCCAGAAAGTGGGGTTTCAGGAAGGATAATCCCAAATCTATAAGGATTTTTAAGTTTCACCACCACATCAACCCTTCTTAGCCTATTTGCTAAGTTCTCTGCGATTAACTTAATAAACCTTTCTTCCTCTTTTAAACTATAGGTTTCTGCAAGCTCCTCTCCTTTTTCTATTTCTAAAAGAAGGGCGCTTAGGACCCTTTGATATCTTTTGGCCCTTAAGAGCTCCTCTTTAAGTCGCAGAAGAAAGTACTCTTCGTTGTAAAGCCCGGTTAAAGGGTCAAAAATAGATTGTTTTTTCAAGTCTCCTTCAATTTTTTCTAATTGTTTAACCAGAATTTCCTTTTCTCTTAAAAGTTTGGCTATTTCTTGTTTATAGGCCTCAAGCAGTTTTTTTTCTTCTTTAGTTTGGTCTTCTATCTGTTGTAACTGTTCTTTAAGCTTACGTTCTTTCTTTTTTACCCATTCTGTATAAGGGATAAGTTTATAGGTCTCATAACCTAAGATTTCATAAAATTGATTAATCATTCCAGGAAGAGCATCAAGTAAAACGGTAGCTTCGGTTTCTGATAGGTTTAAAATCTCCTGGCAAAGGCTTTTAAAGTTTTCATATCTTTGTTCTTTTTTTTGGCTAAAATATACTCCTACCCCTAAGTCTATTAAGTGTAAAATTTTTATATCGTAAAGGACTTCTTGAGGAATTTCTTCAGGAAGTCCGGTTAATCGGTGATGAAAAAAAAGGTCAAGCACAAACCTTCTTGGAAGGTTATAGTTTTCAAAGTATTCAGCCCCAATGGTGGCATGATCTACCCCGAAAACTTCTCTTTCTGCCTCAAGGGTGGTTTTTCCTAATTTTTTTAGTTTTAGGACTTGTAGATAGCCTTCAGGATAAATCTGGTATAACACCAAAATCCCGTAGTCCATAAAATAGGCTGCTATATGTAGGTAGGATGGGTAGGCCTCTATATGGGAAGACAAAAGGTTAGATAAACCAAGGTTAGCGATAGCCCTTGCCCAAAAAAGGTCAAAATTAAATTCATTAAAGGTAGTTTTTTTTAGTTTATGGGATAAAAAGCTTAAAACCAAACTTTTTACTAAATCCTCTCCTAAGATTAAAACGGCTTTTCTTATGTCTAAGACAGGAGGGTTATCTTTTCTGAACTGAGGAAGGTTGGTAGTATTTAGGATAAAGTCTTTAAGCTCTTTTTTTGTTTCTAGTAGAGATAAAAACTCCCTTTCCCCTTTTAAAATTAAGGTTTCAACGGTTTCTTTTACTAAAGAAGGAAGCGGGGGTAGAGGTTTTTTAGTAAGTTTTAATAGTCTATCAAGCTCTCCCATTTTTGGGCTTTTAATATAAAATGATATTTTATGTATACTACCAAAAGTTTGGTAAAAAAAAAGGGGATAAAAGGAGGTAGACGATGGAAGGGCAAAGAGATCTAAAAGAGATGGTTTTAGAGATAGCTAAAAAGGCTAAAGTAGCTTCTAAAGGATTGGCTTCTCTTTCCTCAGGAGTAAAAAACGAGGTTTTGAAAAGGGTGGCTCAAAAAATAAGAGAAAACCGAGAAGAATTGAAAAAAGTCAATGAAAAAGACGTAAATCAAGCGATATTGCAGGGACATACTAAAGCTTTTATAGACAGACTTACCCTTTCTGACAAAGTGATAGAAGCTATGGCCAAAGGTTTAGAAGAGGTGGCTCAGCTTCCTGACCCGGTAGGTGAGGTAGTAAAGATGTGGAAAAGACCTAATGGTCTTATGGTAGGTAGGATGCGTATTCCTTTAGGAGTAATAGCTATCATCTATGAAAGCAGACCCAACGTTACCATAGATGCCGCGGGTCTTTGTTTTAAAAGCGGAAATGCGGTGATTTTAAGAGGAGGAAAAGAGGCTTTAAATTCTAACTTGGCCTTAGCAGAAATCTTCAGGGAGACTTTAAAGGAATTTAATCTTCCTGCAGATGCTGTCCAGGTCATTCCTACTCCTGACAGAAGCGCGATGGAATATTTGTTAGAACTTGAAGAATATATAGATTTGGTTATCCCAAGGGGAGGAGAAGGACTTATTCGGTTTGTTACAGAAAAAGCCAGGATGCCTGTTATTAAACATTACAAAGGGGTTTGTCATGTGTATGTAGACGAAGAGGCTGACCTTGAGATGGCAAAGACTATAGCCATCAACGCTAAATGTCAAAGACCAGGAGTCTGTAATGCCATGGAGACTTTGTTAGTTCATGAAAAAATAGCCTCTAAGTTTTTACCATACTTGGCAGAAGAGTACAAAAAATATGGGGTTGAACTAAGAGGGTGTCCTGAAACCCTTAAACTTATTCCTTGGGCTAAGCCTGCTACCGAGGAAGACTGGTATGCTGAATACCTTGACTTGGTATTAGCGATTAAAGTAGTAAAAGATGTAGATGAAGCTATCGAACATATTTCTAAGTATGGAAGCAACCACACCGAGGCTATAGTCACCGAGAACTATTCTAAGGCTATGAAATTTATAAGAGAAGTAGACGCAAGTCTTGTGCTTGTTAATGCCTCTACCAGGTTTAACGACGGAGGAGAGCTTGGTTTAGGTGCAGAGATCGGGATTTCAACTACCAAGATACACGCTTACGGTCCGATGGGATTAGAAGAATTAACCACTACTAAGTTTATAGCCTTTGGCAATGGACAGATTAGAACTTAAAAGAGTAGGTATTTTAGGGGGGACTTTTGACCCCCCACACTTAGCCCATTTAAGGGTGGCTGAAGAGGTAAGAGAAGCTCTTTCTCTACAGGAGGTTTGGTTTATTCCTGCAGGGTATCCCCCTCATAAAAAAAGCGAACTTCTCTCTCCATTTGAAGATAGACTCGAGATGGTAAAGTTAGCCATAAGAGAAAATCCTTTTTTTAAAGCTTTAGACATAGAAAAAGAGGCTAAGCCTTCTTATACATTAAACACCCTTAAATCCTTAAGAGCCTGTTATCCGGAGATAGATTTTTTTTTGATAGTAGGATGGGATAGTTTTCGCCAGTTTGAGACCTGGTGGAATTATCAACTTTTCCTTGATTATGCTAAATTGGTGGTAGTTTCAAGAAATTCAAAAACTTGGGGAGAGTTAAAGGAGGAATTTCTACTAAAGGTAAAAGACCTTTGGAGAGATATTCCCTGTGAGGGTAAGGTGTATTTTTTAGAAGTAACACCGTTAGATATTTCCAGTTCCAAGGTCCGTCATCTGGTTAAATCTGGTCGATCTATTAGGTATCTTGTGCCTGAAGGGGTTTTGACCTATATTTTAGAACATCGTTTATACCGATAAGAGGTTTTTTTCTATGAGAGGTTCTGTAAAAGCTGAACTCACCCCGATGTTTAAACAGTATTTTGAAGTAAAACATCAGTATCCTGACGCAGTGTTGTTTTTTAGATTAGGGGATTTTTATGAGATGTTTTTTGAGGACGCCGAGGTAGTAGCCCCGCTTTTAGGATTAGTCTTAACTAAAAGAGAAGCAGGGAAAGGATTAACCGCTCCTATGTGTGGTGTGCCTGTAGAAAAGGCTCTTTTCTATATCCAAAAACTGGTAGATATGGGTTTTAAAGTAGCAGTTTGTGAACAGGTAGAAGACCCAGCAACCGCTAAGGGTTTGGTTAAAAGAGAAGTAGTTAAAATATACACTCCGGGTCTTTTAGTGGATTTAGAACTTCCGGAAAAGAGTAAAACCTATCTAGCAAGTCTTTACTTAGAAAAAAAGGCAGGTCTTGCTTTTTTAGAACTTTCCTGCGGAGAGTTTATCTTTACTGAGTTAAACAAAGAAACCTTTTTGGCTGAACTCTTGAAGCGTGAACCAAGAGAAATTTTATGTTTAGACGAATTGGCTAACTCTGAGTGGATGGGGCTTATCAAAGGAAGTCTTTCTAAGGTGCACCTAAGTTTTTTAGATAAAAAGGCTTTTAGTTTAAACCAAGTAGACGCCCTTTTAAAACAACCATACTATGAACGTTATCATGAAGGATTAAAGGCAGCTAACGCTATTCTAACTTACCTTCAAAAATATCAACCTCATCTTTTGGACAAAATTGAAGACCCTGTTTTTTATTATCCAGAGGAATTTTTATTCTTAGACGATTCTACTAAAAGAAACTTAGAGCTGATAAAAAATTTGTGGGATGGTTCGGAAAAACATTCTTTGCTCTGGGTGTTAGACCGTACGGTTACCCCGATGGGGGCAAGATTGCTTAAAGAATGGATAGTCTATCCTTTGAGGGACCTGACCCAAATAAGACGCAGGCAAGAGGCTATAAGTTTTTTGATAGAACAGAAAGACCTGCGAGAGGCTTTAAGAGACCTGCTTAAAAGGTTTTCTGACTTGGAAAGACTTGCTACTAAGTGTGGTTTTAAGTTGATTAACCCAAAGGAAATGGGACTTTTAAGGGAAAGTTTAAAATATATTCCCGAAATAAAAAGGATTTTTTCAGAGGTATTAAAAGAGTTACCACAACTTTTGAAAGAAGTCTTTTCTGCCTTGGGGGATTTTTCTGGTTTATATCAGAGACTTTGTGAGACCTTGGTAGACAACCCTCCTTATACCTTAAAAGACGGAGGTATCATAAAAAGAGGGGTAGACTCAACTTTAGATGAACTTAGAGATTTAAAGGAACATGCAGTAGATTATCTTACAGCCATAGAAAAAAAAGAAAAAGAAAAAACAGGTATTCCTAATCTCAGGATAGGTTATAACCGAGTTTTTGGGTATTATTTTGAGGTATCTAAAGGAAATGCTAAATTGGTTCCGCCTTATTTTGAAAGAAAACAAACTTTAACCAACGTAGAAAGGTTTGTTACCCCAGAATTAAAGGAATTAGAACAAAAGATTATTACCGCAGAGGAAAAGATTAAAAGCTTAGAGTATGAATTGTTTTTGAAATTGCGAGAAGAAGTATCTCAGTATAAAGATGTCTTAAAAAAGGCCAGTCAGGCCCTTGCTACCCTTGATGTGCTTATTTCTTTGGCTACAGTAGCTGTAGAAAACGATTACGTTTGTCCTGAAATAACCGAAGAGCCTGGGCTTTACATTGAAGAGGGTAGACATCCGGTAATAGAAAAAATCCAAGGTAAAGAAAGCTTTATTCCTAATTCAGTAGAGCTAAAAAAAGACGAAGCGGTGCTTTTGATAATAACCGGTCCTAACATGGGAGGAAAATCAACCTATCTTAGGCAGACAGCCCTTATCGTTATCATGTCGCAGATGGGGAGCTTTGTGCCTGCTAAGTATGCAAGACTTGGAGTTTTTGATAAAGTTTTTACGAGGATAGGGGCTGGGGATGAACTTACCAGAGGCAAGAGCACCTTTATGGTAGAGATGAGCGAGTGTGCCTATATTTTAAAAAACGCAACCAGTAAAAGCTTGGTACTTCTTGATGAGGTGGGAAGAGGAACAAGTACTTACGACGGTATGGCCCTTGCTTGGGCTATAGCAGAAAATCTATACGAGAAAAAGGTGTTTACCTTGCTGGCTACCCATTATTTTGAACTAACCGAGCTTGGAAAAATTTATGCAGGGGTTAAAAATTATCATGTAGCGGTTAAGGAATGGCAAGATGATGTAATTTTTATGTACAGAGTTTTACCGGGGGCAGCTAACAAATCTCACGGTATCGAAGTTGCTAAATTGGCTGGAATTCCTCAAGAGGTGGTTGACAGAGCTAAAGAAATACTTTATAAATTAGAGAGAAAAAATCTTAAGGAACCAAACGAGATAAAATCAACTACGAAGAGGGTTGTACAGTTATCTATTTTTGACCGAGACCATCCTGTGCTTCAAAAGATAAAAGATTTACCGATAGAAAAGATAACTCCTATCGAAGCCTTAAATTTTTTATGGGAGATAAAAAAAGAACTGATTAAATAAAAGAAAAACTAAAATGAAAGAGAAATCTGTAATCTACCGAGTTTTTTTCGTTTTATTTGGTTTTTTGTGTTTTTTTTACTGGGGGAATTATAACTTTTTAAACGCAACTACCAAGAGTTCTTCCCAAACTCAAAAGACTTCTCAAGAATATGTTTATTATATCGTCCAAAAAGGAGACACCTTAGAAAAGATAGCTAAAAGGTATAATCTTTCTGTTGCTGAGCTAAAGCAGCTTAATAACTTAAAAGAAAATAAAATTAGGGTAGGGCAAAGGCTTGTAGTAGGGGTAAAAAATTTAAAACCTAAAAAAGAAGAGTCTAAACCTAAAACTTCTCAACCTGTTGAGGTATATCATGTAATAAAAAAGGGAGACACCTTAGAGTCTATAGCTAAAAAGTATGGGGTGACCCCTCAGGAGATAATTAGGTTAAACAACCTAAGAAAGGGTCAGTTAAAGGTTGGACAAAAACTACTGATTAAAAAAGAAGGGACAGCTTCTGTAGAAAAAAACAAATCTCTCGAAAAAAAAGAATATGTATATCATACCGTAAGAAAAGGGGAAAGCTTAGATAGCATAGCTCAAAAATATAAGGTTTCTAAAGAGGAGATTAAAAGGCTTAATCAGCTTAGGTCAGAGATTTTAACCCCTAATCAAAGGCTTATCATTAGACCCAAAGAAAAAACCGACGTTTCTTCTCAGACTACGGATTTAAAGATTACAGAAGAAAAGGAAGAAAGTTTTCAGGTTTTAGAGAAAAAGTTTGAAGGGTTAAAAAATAGCCCTCAGGTTAGTAGGAAACAATGGTTAAGCTTAGCCGGCGAATACCGCAGGCTTTACCTACTTTATCCTAATCAGTCTTTTGCCCCTAAGGCAGTGTTAAGAACCGCTCAGGCTTATTATCAGGCCTACCAGAGATATTTTTACAAATCTGACCTGAATGAGGTTATTAAAAACTGTCAAAGGCTTTTAACCTATTATCCTAATGCCCCTGAAACAGAGGAGGCTTACTATTTTTTGGCTAAGATTTATAGAGAAGACTTGCCGGATAAAAACCTTTCTGAGAAGTATAGAAAGGAGCTTCAAAGAAAGTTTCCTAAAAGCCCTTATCTTGCTAAATTAAAACCTTTACAAGAGGGACCTACCTCTTCAATTAAAAAAGAGGTATCAAAAGCAAATAAAAAAGAAAAAAAAGTCCCTGTTTTTGAGCCAAGCAAGGTAATTTCCGAGCCTAAGGTGGTTTTAACCCCTCAGACTTCTAACAATTCTTCTGAAATCAAGGTTAGTCCTTCTGTTAGTTCTCCTGCATTAATCGCAGATGCAAAAAGGGTGTTAGAGGTTTCTCCTGTGACCGGAGAGGATTATACCAGGATTATCATAACCCTTTCTGGAAACTTTGAATATCAGACTAACATCCTTAGAGGACCAACCCCTCGAATCTATGTAGATATCTATCCGGCGCATCTTGATCCAAAGGTTCCTAAGGAAATAGAACTCAAAGATGTCCATCTTCAAAAGATAAGGGTAGGTCAGTTTGATAAGAACGTGGTAAGGATTGTCCTTGACCTAAACAGCCTTACTTCTTACAAGATTTTTAAGATAAAAGACCCTCCACAATTAGTCCTTGACCTTACCGGTCAAGAGAAAGGCACCTCCCCAGCTATAGCAAAAAAATCCGAAGGTGGTAAAAAAGCCTCTAAAAAGAAACCATCTAAGGACGAAGAATATATAAATCTTGCCAGACAGTTTGGTTTAGGGATAAAAAGGATAGTGATAGACCCAGGGCATGGAGGAGATGACCCTGGAGCTGTAGGCCCTACAGGGCTTAAAGAGAAAGAGGTTAATCTTGCGGTAGCTAAACTATTATCCCAAAAGCTTAAAGAACGGTTAACGGATGTAGAGATTATTTTTACCAGAAATACCGATGTTTTCATTCCATTAATTCAAAGACCGGCGATAGCTAATTCTAAAAAGGGAGACCTTTTTATTTCTATTCATACCAACGCTTCTCCTGACCCTAACGCCCGAGGAATAGAGGTTTACTATCTTAACTTTACCACAGACCCAGAGTCTATGAGGGTTGCAGCCCTTGAAAACTCAGCCTCAGATAAAACCTTAAGCGACCTACAAGACCTGATTAAGGCGGTTCTTTCTAATACCAAGCTTTCAGAGTCTAAGCTTTTAGCAGAGAAGATTAATACCTATCTTTATCAAAATTTAACAAGGTTTTATCCTGACACCGTCTCTCGTGGGGTTAAGTATGCGCCGTTTTTGGTTTTGGTCGGAACAAGAATGCCTGCGGTTTTGGTAGAGGTTTCTTTTATAACCAACCCCATAGAAGAGGCACGTCTTAAGAATCCACACTATTTAGAAATGATCGCAGAAGGTATCGCTAAGGGTATAGAGGCTTATGCCCAAACATTAAAACTTTCTCAAAATCCCCATGGTAAACCACTTTAAACCTTTGTTTGGTGTAGATTTATTTTTTTTTCAGGACTTTTATAAAAGATATCAAGGACAAAAGATTGCCCTTCTTTGCAATCAGGCTTCTCTTGATTATACTCTTACCCCTACCTTTATAAGGTTTAAACAAACCTTTGGGAAAGACTTTAAGCTTATTTTTTCTCCTCAGCATGGGCTTTATTCAGAAAAACAAGCTAACATGATAGGGTCTCATGACGAGATAGAACTCTTTACTCAAACCCCTGTAGTAAGCCTTTATGGTCCAAGATTAGAGCCTGAGCCTAACCATTTAGAAGAAATAGACGTAGTTTTTATCGACCTTCAAGAAGTGGGTTGTAGGGTCTATACCTATATCTGGACGGTTTTTTTGGTGCTTAAAAGGTGTTATGAATTAGGTAAAATGGTAGTGGTTCTTGATAGACCAAACCCTATAGGAGGGAAAATAGAGGGGCCTTATTTAGAGGAAGATTTTAAGTCTTTTGTAGGGATGGACCCTTTGCCTTTAAGACACGGATTAACCATAGGAGAGCTTTCTTTGTTATTTAAAAAAAGACACTTCCCTGATTTAGAATTAGAGGTAATCCCTGTAAAGGGATATAGACGAAGTTTTTTCTGGAAAGACTTAACCAGACCTTGGGTTTTACCTTCACCTAACCTTCCTTCTTGGTGGTGTGCTTTGGTGTATCCGGGACAAGTTTTACTTGAAGGTACTAATCTTTCTGAAGGTAGAGGCACAACCTTGCCTTTTTTGGTGTTTGGGGCTCCTTATCTAAAAATAGAAAAGGTTCTTAAGCAGTGGGAAAAGCTAAACTTCCCCGAGAAAAAAGCGGTAGTGTTAAGACCTTTTGTATTTGAGCCTACCTTTGATAAATGGAAAGGTGGAAGGTGCTTTGGCTTTCAGTTATACGTAACAGACCTAAACCACTTTCAACCAGTAAAAACTACCCTTATGCTTTTAAGACTAATAAAAGAAAACTTCCCAGAGTTTCAGTTTTTAAACATTCCCTATGAGTTTGAGAGAGAAAAACGCCCGATAGATATTTTAATAGGAAATCAAGAGATTATAGACTGGTTAGAAGGAAAAAAAGAAATTGACCTGGATTTTTACCTGTATTATAATTTAAAACACTATCAAGAAGAGATACAGCAAATTTTGTTATATGAATAAAAAAACAAATAATAAGGTTAGTAAGTTTAAGTCTAACAAAGAACGGATAAGTTATTTACTTAAGCTTTTTGAAAAGAAGGATAAGGTCCTTATTCTTATATGGGCAGACCCTGATTCTCTTTCTTCGGCTTTTGCTTTTAAAAGGATACTGCAAAACAGGGTAGAAAGAGTAACCATAGCAAATGTAAACGAGATAACCAGGTTAAACAATAAAGTAATGGTAGAGGTTTTAAAGATACCTTTAGTAAAATATTCTCCTAAATTGTTGGAAGAACATAACAAATTTGTGCTGGTTGATTCTCAACCATCTCATCGAGAAGAGTTTAAAAACGTTCAATGGGATGTAATCATCGACCATCATCCTCTTTTTACTGAATGCACCGCTAAATATTATGATATAAGGCCTGATTATGGGGCGACTGCTACCATTCTTTATGAATACCTTAAAACTTTAAAAATCAAACCCTCGGTTTATTTAGCAACTGCTTTAGTTTATGGAATAAAAACCGATACCGATAATTTTGAAAAAAGCGCCAACCTTCATGATGTGATAGCTTTTCAGAAGCTTTATAAATTCATGAACAAACATCTTCTTTCCAAGATAGAATCTGCAAGTCTCAGAAGGTCAGAGCTCAGGTATGTTAAGATCGCTTTAGACCAACTAAAATTTAGAAAAAACAGGATGTTTACTTATGTAGGAAAAGTAAGTAATACGGATGTTTTGGTGCTTATAGCCGATTTTTTAAACAAGGTGTATGAAACCTCTTGGGTATTTGTAGCTGGAGAATACAAAAAAGTTTTAACCATCATCATCCGTTGTGATGGTTATAAAAAAAATGCAGGTAAGATGGCTAACCGTCTTTTTAAGGATATAGGTTTTGCCGGAGGACATCGAGAAAAGGCTCGGGCTGAAATCCCCTTTTCTAACCTGTCTACTTCTCCTGAACTTTTTAACACCGATAAACTTATCAAGCTTTTTGATAAATATTTTAAGTTAGTGGATAAAAAAGAGAAGGTGAAAGATTAGTTATGTCAAGATTTGTAGACCAAGCTAAAATTTATGTAAAAGCAGGTAACGGAGGAGATGGGTGTATCAGTTTTAGACGGGAAAAGTATGTACCTAAAGGCGGTCCTGATGGAGGAGACGGAGGAGACGGAGGAGATGTTATTTTGGTAGCAGACCCCCAAGTACATACCCTTTATGATTTTTATCATCAAGTGCATTTTAGGGCTGAGAACGGAAAACCTGGAATGGGAAAAAAGATGAAAGGAAGAGACGGAGAAGACCTTATCTTGCGGGTGCCTGTAGGGACTATCGTAAAAGACGCTGAAACCGGAGAAATCTTAGGAGATTTGGTAACCCCTGGACAAACCTTGGTGGTGGCAAAAGGTGGTAAAGGAGGTAGAGGAAACGCAAGGTTTGCTACCCCAGTAAGACAGGCTCCAAGGATAGCTGAAAAGGGAACTCCAGGTGAAGAAAGATGGATTGTATTAGAGTTAAAGTTAATAGCTGATGTAGGCTTGGTTGGGCTTCCAAACGCCGGAAAATCTACCCTTCTTAGCAGGATTTCAGCGGCTAAACCTAAGATAGCAAATTATCCTTTTACTACCCTTGAACCTAATTTAGGGGTAGTAAGTCTTTTAGAGGGAGGGTCTTTTGTCGTAGCAGACATTCCTGGGTTGATAGAAGGGGCTCATAAAGGAATTGGGCTGGGACATGACTTTTTGAGACATATCGAACGTACAAGGATTTTGCTTTATGTATTAGATATTACTAAAAAAGAAGAGGTTTTAAAGGATTATCAGGTGCTCCAAGAAGAACTCAGGTTGTTTAATCCGCGTTTATTAGAAAAGGAGTATTTTATCGCTTTGAATAAAATAGATACCGTAGCCGATGAAAAAGAGATAGAAAATATTATTCGTCTTTTTCCAGAAAAAGATCAACCTAAAATTTTTCCTATTTCTGCGGTTTCAGGTCAAGGGGTGGTTGCTTTAGTTTATACTCTTTGGCAAACACTTCAAAAAATTTTATCTCAAGAAAAAAGGATATAGTAAATGGACAGACAAACGAGGCTTAAAAAGGTCTTAAAAAAAGTTAAAAGAATAGTAGTTAAGGTTGGAAGCGCGGTAATTACCAATCAAGATGAAGGACTAAACTATGAGGTTTTACAAAACTTAGTATATCAACTTCAATATTTAGTTAATACAGGATATAAGGTGGTTTTGGTGTCTTCTGGAGCTATTGCTTGTGGAAGGGCTAAACTTAAGTTTTATAAGAAACCCCTTGCTCTTTGCGAAAAACAAGCTTTAGCCTCTATCGGTCAGGCGGCCTTGATACAAGCTTATGAAAACCTTTTTAATCAATACCAAATTTTTGTGTCCCAAATCCTTCTTACTGCAGAAGACTTATCCTTAAGAGACCGCTATCTTAATGCTAAAAAAACCTTTGAAACTTTACTTAAGTGGGGAGTACTTCCTATCGTTAATGAAAACGACACCGTTACTACAGAAGGTATTAGGTTTAGCGACAACGATATCCTTTCTGCCTTGGTTGCAGGAACGATCGAAGCAGACCTTTTAATCATCCTTTCAGACATAGACGGGCTTTACCGAGAAGACCCAAGGGAAAATCCTAAGGCTGAAAGGGTAGCCGAGGTTTTTAAAATAGACGAGACAGTTTTTAAGATGGCAGGGAGAAAACCAGGAAGCCTTGGAAGAGGCGGGATGTATTCTAAGCTATTAGCTGCTAAGATGGTAAACTCTATGGGTATTCCTATGGTTATCCTTTCTGGTAAAGAGCCCTTTATTTTAGAAAAGTTTTGGCAAGGCCAAGAGATAGGCACCATATTTTGGCCTGAAGAAAGAAAACTTAGTATGAGAAAACTTTGGATAAAATACTACATCAAGCCAGAAGGCAGGATTTATATAGACCAAGGGGCTGAGCAGGCCTTATTAGAAAAAGGAAAAAGTCTGCTTTTACCAGGTATTAAAAAAATAGAAGGAGAATTCCCTAAAGGTGCTTGTGTGGAATGTATAAACCACGAAGGTAAACCCATAGCTAAGGGCCTTGTAGCTTTCTCCTCTTATGATTTACAAAACTTTCTTGCTTCTGAAGAAAAGCCTAATAAAGAGGTTATCCACCGAGATAACTTAATCGTCCTTGAAGAGGTTTAAGCCTCTTTTACTTGATATTCTGCTATTCTTTTTATGACAACATGAGCTGAGTTAAAGGCTTTGAGGATGTTTCCAGCTTTTATCGCAAGGTCTCCAGCAAGAAAAACCTTAGGAAGGTTGGTTTCAAAATATTCATTTAAAATAGGGTTCCCTTTTTCGTCTAACTCTATACCAACTTTTTTTAAGAAACTTTTTGGGGTTGTTCCCCCCAAACAATATATTATTAATTCATAAACTTCGGTTTTTCCGTCCTTAAAGAAAACCTTTATCTTTTCTCCTTCAGGGGAGATACCGGCTATGTCAGTACCTAATAAAAGCTTTATTCTACCCTCTTTTTCTTTTTGATAGAGAAGGGTTAGGTTGATTTCGTTTATCCTAAAAAAAGAAGGTCTACGATAGGAGAGGTGTACTTCATTTTTATCGCAAAGTTGAAGGCACACCTCAGCCGCGGTGTTGCCTCCTCCGACTACTAAGATTTTCTTATTTTCTAAGGGTATGTCTGGCGGCTCAAAGAAAACTTTATTTCTTAACTCAGAAGGTATAGGATATTCGGGCCTGTTGGGATAACAAAAGATCCCTATAGCAATGATTACAAATTGAGCTAAAAATTTAGGTTCATCTTTAACCCAAATTTCATAATAGCCGTTTTTTTTAACGATGTTTGTAACTTCAGAGTTAGTCCTTATGTCAAGATTCCAGGTTTTTATCCAAGAATTGATTCTATTTAAAAATTCTTCTTTGGTTTCAGTTTCAAAAGAACAAATACCGATGGGTTTTACGTTTTTTTCTCGATAATCGGCATCGACCCTTTTCCCTGGTTTATAAAACTTTGAAATGGTGTAACACACATCTTTATGTTTTTCAAGAACTACCACAGGTTCAATACCTTGGGCTTTAGCCTCTACTGCACAGGCAATTCCTGCAGGACCACCTCCGATGATAGCTATCTTTACCTTCTCTAAAGGTTTTTCCATCTTACCCTTTTTTATTTAAAATTTTTGTTCCCAGTCCCAGGCATGTTTTATGATGGTTTCTAAACTTTGAAACTCTGGCTCCCAAGAAAGGATGGTTTTGATTTTTTTATTATCTGCAATCAAAACCGGAGGGTCTCCAGGTCTTCTCTCAGTTTCTACTACTTTAAAATCTATGTTGGTTACCTTTTTAACCGTTTTTACCACCTCTTTTACTGAAAAACCTATCCCATATCCGCAGTTTAAAACCAAACTTTTGCCGTTTGACATTAAATATTCCAAAGCAAGTAAATGTGCTTTGGCTAAATCCATCACATGAATATAATCTCTGATACAAGTTCCGTCTGAGGTGGGATAATCAGTCCCATAGATTTCAAGATAGGGATATTCTCTTTTAGCCGTTTTAAGAGCTCTGATGATAAGATGGGTAGGCTGGTTGTAGGCTGGACCTAATTCACCTTCTGGGTCAGCTCCTGCAACGTTAAAATATCTTAAGGCTATATAATCTAACGACCCTGCCTCAGATAGGTCTTTTAAAATTTCTTCTATCATCGCTTTGGTTCTTCCATAGGGATTGATAGGATTTAAAGGGGCTTCTTCTGGTACAGGAACGGTGTCTGGTATTCCATATACGGCCGCCGAAGAAGAAAATACAAACTTTCTAATCCCTACTTTTTCCATCGCTGAAAGAAGCTTTAAAGTGTTTTCTACATTGTTGCGATAATATTTTAAAGGATAGGCTACACTTTCAGGGACGACGATAGAGGCTGCAAAATGCATAACCGCTTCAGGCTTTTCTTCTTTTAAAACCTTGATAATCTCTTTTTCTTCAGAAAGGTCGATAGGGTAGATTTTTCCATAAGGAATTTTTTTGCCTGTGGCACTTAGGTTATCTATAATAACTACTTGATATCCCTTTTTAGTTAAGAGTTTGGCTACATGAGAACCTATGTATCCACAACCACCGGTGATCAAAATTTTAGGTTTAGTCATTTTTTTAATCCTGTTTTACTTTTGTTTCAAATATGATACAATAATTTCCATATGTCGTCAAGCAAAGTATGGGTTAATAAACCGGTAGATTCAGATCTGTTACGCTATTTTGTAAATCAAGGTTTTTTTACTCCATTTCTTGCTCAGATTTTAATAAATAAAGGTTTTACCAATTTAGAAGAAGCTTACTGTTTTCTTTTCCCTCAGCTCACCGATTTTGTCGACCCTTTTTTAATCCCTGATATGGAGGTTGCGGTAAAAAGGATTTATCAAGCGATAAAGTCTAACGAGACCATAGGGATTTACGGAGACTCAGACGCAGACGGTATTTTAGGGAGTTTTATATTATACGATTTTTTGGTGGGTCTTGGATGTAAGGTTGAATGGCTTATCCCCAGCAAAGAAAAAGAAGGGTATGGTTTTCACGCCAAGTTTTTACCTTACTTTAAACAAAAAGGGGTAGGTCTTTTAATAACCGTAGATGTAGGAATTTCTGCAGGAGAGACGGTAAATCAGGCTAAAGCCTTAGGGATAGAGGTAATCATTACCGATCATCATGAGGTAATAAATAAACCTAATACCATAGTAGTTTCCGGAAAGCTTACCCCTAAAACTTCTCCCTTTTACCATCTTTGTGGTGCTGGAGTAGCTTTTGCTTTAATAAGGGCTTTAAGAAAGTATCTTTATGAACAAGGTTTTTTTTCTTCTGTAGAGATACCACAGATAAGAAAATATCTTGAAATAGTTGGGTTGGCTACCCTTGCTGACATGGTTCCATTAATAGGAGAAAATCGCACGGTAACCTTTTATGGGTTTAGAGACCTTTCTTCTCCTTCGTTTTTAGCCACCAAACTCCTTTTGGAAAATTCAAGGACAAACGGAGTAGTTTCTGAGGAAGACTTGTTTTATCGAGTTATACCTAAGATAAACGCTGCAGGTAGGATGGGGTCTCCGGAATTAATTTTTATGTTTTTAAAAGAAAAAGACGAAACTAAAGCAAGAGCCCTTCTTTCTAACATAGAAGAGATTAATCAAAAAAGACAAGAGTTAGAAGTAGAGGTGCTTTCCTCTCTTGAAGAACTGGCTAAAAAAGAAGTAGAAAAATACCCTTTTATTTTCTTAGCGGTTGAAAACCTTCCTAAAGGACTTTTAGGACTTATTGCTAATAGACTTAAGAATCAATATCAAGTGCCTACTATCCTTATTTCTATAGAAAATGGTATAGGTTTTGCCTCAGGCAGGTCTCCTGAAGGGCTTAACCTGTTTGAAGCTATTTCTCGGTGTGAAGACTTGCTTATTCAATATGGAGGTCATAAATACGCCTTAGGTTTTCAGGTAAACCTTGAAAAGCTTGATGCCCTTAAAGAGCGTTTGTCTAAAGAAATAAAAAAAATAGCCTCTATCTCTAAACCTGAAGAAGAGGTAATTTATATAGAGGCAGAGGCAGACCTTACAGAACTTTTGCATCCAGAAAACTTAAAAGCACTTACCTATCTTCATCCCTACGGAGAAGCTCATCATCCTCCCACCATTCTTATCAAAAACTTTGAGATTAAAGAAAAATTTTTGTTAAAAGAAAAGCATTCTAAGTTTGTACTAAAAAAAGGGATAAACGAGATAAGCGCTATCTGGTTTAACCGCATAGTAGAAGACGAAAGAATAAGGTTGGTGTTAGGTCAACCCTTTGTTAATAGCTACAGAAATAACTTAGAAATAAAGGTAGTTGATGTAAGATGAGTACTATTAGAGAAGAAAAGGAGCGTTTGGAAGAACTTTATTTGTCTCCTTTTGCTTGTAAGTCTAAGTTTTCTCGTGGGAGAAATTATCTTGAAGAAGAATGTGAGATTAGGACTGTGTTTGAGAGGGATAGGGACCGTATTATTCATTCTAAAGCTTTTAGAAGATTAAAACATAAAACCCAAGTTTTTTTAGCCCCAAAAGGAGACCACTACCGTACTCGACTTACCCATACCTTAGAAGTAGCTCAAATCGCAAGGACGATCGCTAAGGCTTTAAACCTTAACGAAGCCCTTACAGAGGCTATAGCCTTAGGACATGACCTTGGGCATACCCCTTTTGGACATGCAGGAGAAGAGGTTTTAAACGAGCTTTTACCTGGAGAATTTAGACATAACGAACAAAGCCTTAGAGTGGTTGATAAACTGGAAAAAGACGGGAAGGGACTAAATCTTACTTTTGAGGTAAGAGAGGGAATTTTAAAGCACTCAAAAGGACTAGGACCTATTTTAAGTCCACAAGGAGATAGGCCTTCTACCCTTGAGGCTGAGATAGTAAGGATTTCGGATGTGATTGCTTATGTAAACCATGATGTAGACGATGCCTTAAGGGCTGGGCTGATAACTCTTAAAGAACTTCCTCAAAATTCCAGAAAAATCTTAGGGGAAACCCATGCTCAAAGGATCTCAACCTTGGTTAAAAATATTGTTTACTCTACAAGAGAGGCTAACTATTCTGCCATTCTGATAGAAGATTCGGTGCTTAGGGCTTTAACCGAGCTCAGAGAGTTTCTTTTTGAAAAAATCTATTTTTCCCAGCCGGTAAGAAAGGAGTTTGAAAAGGCTAAAAAAGTGCTTTTACAACTTTTTGAGTTTTACACCCAAAACTTTGAAAACATACCTTTTTTAATAAAGGCTAAAAGCCTTTTTCCTGAAGAACCCAAAGAGAGGTTGATTGCTGATTATATATCTGGGATGACTGATAGATATGCTATCTATCAGTATTTTGAACACTTTGTGCCTAAACCCTGGCAAGGGATAGAGACAGTTTGGGGAGGCATAGGATATGAGTTATAAAACGATCGGTTGGTTTACTACCGGAAGGGATAAGGCAGCCCTTGACCTTTTAAGGATTGTCTATACAGAAATAAAAAGAGAAAACATTCCTGCCAAACTTGCTTATGTGTTTGTAAGTAAGGCTCCAGATGAGGGAGAGTGGGCAGAAAGATTGATAAAAGAAGCTACAGAAGAGATGCAACTTAGGGTTATTTGGTTTTCTGCAGAAAGGTTTAAGCCTGAGCTTAGAAAAACTCAAAGAGACTTTTGGAGAAAGGAATATCACGAAGAAGTGCTGAAAAGGCTTGATTTAGAGATAGATTTTGGCGTACTTGCAGGTTATATGTGGATAACTTCTGAAGAGTTTTGTAAACGTTTAAAACTGATAAACCTACATCCCTCTTTACCAGGAGGTCCTAAAGGTTCCTGGCAAGAGGTTATTTGGCAGCTTATCAGCGCAAGGGCCATGGAAACAGGGGCTATGATCCATCGGGTAACCCCAGAACTTGACGAAGGACCAGCTCTTACCTACTTCAGGTTAAACCTTCGTACGCCTGAGTTTATTCCTTTATGGAAAGAAACCGAACTTAAATTGCTTAAACATCATCTTTCAGGGTTGAAAAAACTTGAAGGAGAAAAAAATCCACTTTTTGTAAAAATTAGAGAGGAAGAAGTCAAAAGAGAGTTGCCTTTACTGGTGTTTACTTTAAAATATCTGTGTGAGGAAAAGTTAGGTGTTGAAACAGAAACCCCGTTAGACCTAACACAAGAGGTAGAAAAAAACCTGACGGCTTTTACTATAGAATAAAAAGGAGGAAAAAACATGAAAAGGTTTCTATATCTGGTTTTTTTCGGGGTTAGTGTTTTATTAGGGGGATGTGTAGCTTCTCAAGATGAAATTCAAACTTTAAAAGTAAAGGTCCTTAATTTGGAAACCACCATTCAAACCCAAACACAAAACCAAAAGGCTGTAGAAAAAGAACTTAGTCAGTTAAGAGAAAGGGTAGAGAGTTTAGAAAAGAAATTAGGAGAGGATCTTCTGTTAGAGATAAAAACTAAGGCTTTATCAGAATTAGAGGATCTTAAATCCTCTCAGGCGAAACTTGTCTCTCAGGTAGAAGACCTTTCATCCTCAAAGGAAGATTTATATAAGACCTTTAACAAGCAGTCTGAAGAACTTAAAACCAGAATAGAGGCTCTTGAGCTTAAAGTAAAAGCGTTAGAAGAAAAAGTCGCTTCCAAACCACAAGAATCTTCTCAACCCTCATCTAACGGGTCCGTTTCTAATCAAACAGCCAAGGTAGTTTCTAACGCAACCGTAGAAACTAAACCCTCAGAGGTTAAGGCCTCAACCGATGAAACCTTACAGCAAGGGTCCTTAGATAGAAAGGAGCCTTCTGAGATAGACCTTTACAATCGAGCCTTTGACCTTTATCAACAGAAAAAGTTCGATGAAGCTATAACAGCTTTTAAAGAGTATATCCAAAAATATCCTAAAGGTAAGTTTTTAGCCCAAAGTTATTACTGGCTTGGTGAAATTTATTATAACAAAAAAGCCTATGAAGATGCCATTCTTTCTTTTCAAAAGGTGATAGAAACTCCAGGACCAGCCACTTTAAAGTCCTCAGCTATGTATAAACAAGCTTTAAGCTTTAAAGCTTTGGGAGACAAGGATGCTTATACTATTTTACTAAAACGTATCGTTAAATTATACCCAACAAGCAAAGAGGCTAAAGAAGCTAAAAAACTTTTAGGTATAAAGTAGTTTTTAACCTTTTTTAAGTCTATAGGGGTTAATGGTTAAAACTGGAATAGGAGAGTTTTTCACCACTCCATTAGCTACGCTTCCGAAAAGGATTTTATCAAGCCCTTTTCTTCCGTGGGTTCCCATGATGATAAGGTCTGCCTGTAGTTTTTGTCCTGTTTCGATGATTTTTTCTACCACATCTCCTTTAACTATGATGGATTGAGCCTCAGGATAGTCGGCAAAGTGTTTTTTTATAAACTCTTCCATAGACTTTTGAGCACTTTCTAAAAGAACGTTTTCAAGGTCTGTCAGAGTTTTTATCGAGCCATAAAGCCCTTCATAGGCAGCAAAATCTTCTAATACAAACACTACATGAACCTTGGCGTTAAGTTTTTTGGCGAAATCTTTAGCCCATTCAGCCACAAACTCAGAAACCTCAGAAAAATCTACAGGTACTAATATGTTTTTAATTTCGACCATGGCCACCTCCTGATTATATTTGTTTTATTGTTTTATAATTTTAAAATAAGTTTAACAAATTTTTTATCAAGGGGATGACAAGTTTTTTTTAAATGAGATGTTTTGTTTGGATAAACTAAAAATAAAAGGAGGGGCTCCCCCCTCCTTTTATTCAGTTTTAAGCCTTAAGCATCATTTTTAAGTCTTCTTCAGGTTCTGAAATGAGTCTTATATTGTAGTTTTCTACTAAGAAGTTTAAGACGTTTTCAGATAGAAAGGCTGGAAGGCTTGGTCCAAGAAAGATGTTTTTAATTCCGAGATATAAGAGGGTAAGAAGGATGGCTACAGCTTTTTGTTCGTACCAGGAGACAACCAAGGAAAGGGGAAGGTCGTTTACACCTACCCCAAAGGCTTGACTCAAGGCTAAGGCTATCTGAATGGCAGAATAGGCGTCGTTACACTGTCCTACATCAAGCAGCCTGGGTATACCTTCTATATCCCCCAAATCTTTATCATAAAATCGGTATTTTCCACAGGCAAGGGTAAGAATAAAGGCATCCCTGGGGACCAATTCTACAAATTTAGTATAGTAATTACGCCCTGGTTTGGCTCCGTCGCAACCACCTACTAAAAAGAAATGTTTTACCTTACCCGATTTAACGAGGTCTATCAACTTTTCTGCTGCAGAAAGGATGGCGTTTCTGGCAAACCCTACCCAGATTTCTTTATCAGGTCTATCTTCTGTAAAACCTGGCATGGCAAGGGCTTTTTCTATGACTGGAGAAAAATTTTTCCCTTTTATATGAGTTATCCCTGGAAATCCAACCGGTCCTAAGGTAAAAACTTTATCTTTATATTCCTCCTTAGGGGGCATAAGGCAGTTAGTAGTCATCACAATAGGCCCGGGGAAGGTTGCAAATTCTTTTTGCTGGTTTTGCCAGGCTGTTCCATAATTTCCATAAAGATGGGGAAACTTTTTTAGCTCAGGATATCCGTGGGCTGGAAGCATCTCTCCGTGGGTATAAACGTAAATTCCTTTTCCTTCGGTCTGTTTAAGCAGTTCATAAAGGTCTTCTAAGTCATGCCCAGAGACTAAGATAGCTTTACCAGCTTTAGTACCGAGAGGAACCTTTGTAGGCACTGGGTGACCAAAGGTTTGGGTGTTTGCTTGGTCAAGAAGCTCCATTACCTTTAGGTTTATCTCTCCGGTAGCTAAAGCCTTTTTTACCCAACTTTCTATGTCTCCTTTTTCTTGATAGATGTTTACCAAAAGCTGTTTGAATTTATGGTATACTTCTTGGTCCCATACCCCTAATTTATGGGCATGATAGGCATAGGCGGCTATTCCTTTTAAACCATAAAGTACACAGAGCTTTAGAGAAAAGATATCTTCTCCCCAGACCTCTTTAAACCTTGGGTCTATTTCGTATTTTTTAGCAAGATCAATAAGTTCATCAAGGTCTAAGTTAGGAATTTTATCTAACGAAGATTTTACTTGATAGGCATTTTCAATCTTTTCTCTAAGGGATGAGGCTTCTTCTATGTAAGCCTTAATACTTTCAGGGTCAAAATTAACGTTAGTAAGGGTTGCAAACATCCCTTCCATGATAAAAAAGTCTACCTCTGGTGCGTTATATCCTTTAGGATGGGCTAATAGATAAGCCTCTGAAAGACCTGCCAGGTTATAGATTAAAAGGTCTTGTAAAAGGTCAGTTTCAGGGGTTTTACCACATACCCCTTTTACCGTGCAAGCCTTTCCTGCTGCGGTTTGTTCACACTGATTACAAAACATCTTTCTACCTCCTGTTGTGTATTTTTAAATTAAAATAACCCAGATAAAGTTTTTTTTCCTTGATATAAGTCAAAACTTGAAAGCTTATAAGAAGGTCTTCAAAAAACTAAAAAGATAAGAAAGAGTCTTTGATGATACTGAAGTAGCAAATATAACCCCTTTATTATGCATTGTTGACTTTGAAATTAAACATCCTTATAATTAAAATATATCAAAAATTTTATAGAGGGCAATAACAGATGGTTTTTACGATGAATGTTTTATTGGTGATGATTTTATCGGTTTTTATGGTTAGTATTTTTTTAGTAGGTTATGATTTTTTGAAAAGATTTTTAACTCAGATAAAACATCAAAGGTTAGACCAAGCTCGTGCATATTTTACTAAAGTTTTTTCAGAAGCGTTTCAGTCTTCTTCTTTAAACCTTGAGGAATTTAAAAACAAACTTAATTTTTTTTCACCTTTAAAAAAACAGGCACTCTTAGAGGTAATGTTAGAGTTTTTTCCTAAGATGCCTGATAAAATAGGAGTGCTTGCCCAAAATTTTGGTTTTATAAAGGAGTACGAAGATAAACTTAACTCTTCTAAGCCTTATATAAGAGGAGAGGCCTTTAGGATACTTGAGAGTTTTCTTTCAAAAGAAAGTTTAGCAAAGATGCTTGAAGCTTTAAAAAAAGAGAAACATCCAGAAGTAGCTTTTGTAGGCTTTTTAAGCTGTTGTAAACTTCTTAATACTATACATTTTAAAACCTTTTTACAACTTCTTTATGAAAAGCAAAGGGAAGGGGTTTTGAATTTAAGGTGTGTTAGCTTAATCATAACCGAGTTTGTAGAGAGATTTAAAGAAAAGGCAAGTTTTGCTGTTTACGATTTTTTAAAAGAAGGCAGCTATTCCGTATCTTTTAGGATAGGGCTTTTAGACGGGATTTATTATGCTAAACATTTAGATGAAACCTTGCTTAAGATAGTTAAGGATCAACTTACCTTTGAAGATCCAGAAATTTTGGCCAAGGCTTTAAAAGTATTAAGCAAGATTGAGAAAATAGCTTTAGAGGACGTTCTTCCTTTCCTTAAACATCCTGCTTGGTTTGTAAGGTTGTCTGCTTTAAAGGTTTTGGGAAAAAACATAAGACCAGAAATAGTAGAATATATCGTCCCTCTTTTAGAGGATGAAAACGCTTTAGTAAGAAAAGAGGCTGCTAAGGTTTTGTTTAAACTACCTGAAGAAGCAGTAATTATTAATCTACCTAATTTTCTTCAGATTAAAGATCCTTATGGTAGAGATGCGGTGGTTGGGGAGATGGTGATAAGCGGTTTTTGGGAGAGATTAAAGGAAGGTAGGTTTAAAGAAACGTTAAAGGATTATGTGGAAAAAATAAAGAGCCTTTTGCAGTTGCATTATAAATTAGCATAAAAGAGTCAACTATCAGAAAATAGGAATTAAACATGAGAGACCTCCAGAACAGGGAACTTAGAAAAAGCAGGATTAAAGAAAGTTTTTTTTCTACAAATTGCATAGATAACTCTTATAAGTTTG
>Ga0072500_162021_pt1 | contig 40375 bp, 31 predicted proteins | sample GBScelen77Swater_FD_63803 | JGI IMG/M metagenome (GOLD analysis project Ga0072500, IMG submission 63803) | Hot spring microbial communities from Great Boiling Spring, Nevada - cellulolytic enrichment S 77C v2 (version 2) | ecosystem: Environmental > Aquatic > Thermal springs > Hot (42-90C) ...
CCCCCGTGTTGCGCTCTGTGCCCAAGCTGCGGGAGGGCCTCGGCGGCGGCGCGAGCGTGTTCACCAATCTGGATGGCACCTTCACCCTGCCCTACTCCGGCGCTTCCGCCGCTACCGTGCAGGCGAACTTGATTGGTCCCGCCGTGCAGGTTGCCAATCAGGCGGGCACGACCCTCTCACTCCAGCAAACCGTAACGCCCCCTGGTCCCGCAAACTTCCTCTTCAACAGCCCGCCCAGCGAGTTCAACACCGCCCAGATGAACGGGCTTATCCAGACCCAGGCTGTCTATGACTTTATCAAGTCCATCAACCCCAGCTATCCGGGCGTGGACATCCAGATTCCGTGCAATGTGAACATCGACAACACCTGCAACGCCTACTACAGCAACCGCACCATTAACTTCTATCGTGCGGGCAACGGCTGTGTGAACACGGCGTACTCCACAGTGGTGTATCACGAGTATGGGCACTTTGTGATTACGATGGGACACCCGAACGCTTCGGGCGACTACCATGAGGGTATTGCCGATGTAACGGCAGCGTTCCTGACGGCAGACCCCTGCCTCGCGATCGATTTTCGGGGCGCGGGCACGGGCTGTTTGCGAAACGCCGTCAACAACCGCCAGTATCCGTGCAATGTGAGCAGTCTGGGTGTGCATGCGTGCGGACAGGTGATTAGCGGCGCCTTCTGGCAGACCTATCTGGAGATGCGCCAGCGGTACGCCAGCAACCCGCAGTTCGCTTTAGACCACATGCGTCAGCTCTACCTCAACAGCATCCTGTTGCGCCCTTCGGGCATCTCGCCCCAGATTACCATCGATGTGCTGACACTGGACGATGACAACGGCAACATCTACGACGGCACGCCGCACTATGTGCAGATTGCCACCGGGTTCGCCCGCCACAATCTGCCCGCGCCCCAGCTCGATTGGGTGCGGATTGAGCCTGTGCTGTTGCCGCCTGCAGTGGTGTCGCCTTCTTTCGGGAGCGCCTACACGCTGATGCGGTTCCTTGTGCGCGTGACCAATCTCACCGGTGAGCGCGACCCGAACGCCGTGTTCGTTCACTATTCGGTGAACGGCGGCGCGTATCAGACGGTGCCGCTCCGCTATCAGGGCGGCGACCGCTTTATGACCGCGATTCCCGCGCCGCCGTGTGGCAGCTCCATCCGCTACTATATCGAGGCGCGCGATACCCAGGGACACGCCACCTATTACCCACGCGGAGGCGTTAGCAACCCGCTTCAGGCGTTTGTGGCGCTGGGATTCCAGACCCTCGTTGAAGACACCTTCGACACCGACCTCGGCTGGACGGTGCAGTCCTTCTCTCTCACCGGAGGCGGATGGGTGCGCGGGATTCCCCGTGGCACCAGCCAGAACGGGCTGCCAGCCAACCCCTCAGCCGACTCGCCCGACGCGGGCACTGCATGCTTCTTCACGGGACAGGGGAGCGTTGGCGGCAGTGCCGGCGAAGCGGATGTGGACGGCGGTCCCACCTACCTCATCTCGCCCGTGATTAACCTCGCAGGCACAGACGGCTTCATCGAATACTCCCGCTGGTTCTACAACGGGACCACGATTAACGATGTCTTCACCGTAGAAATCTCCAACGACAACGGCGCGACATGGGTGCCGGTGGAGACGGTCAACTTCACTGGCTCCGAGAACCAGTGGATACGCCGCCAGTTCCGCGTGAGCGACTATGTAACGCCGACGGCGCAGGTGCGCGTGCGCTTCGGAACTTCCGACAACCCCAACGACTCTGTCTGCGAGGCGGCGGTAGACCACTTCGTGGTGCGGCGAATCGTCTGTCCGTGAGCCTTGGCGCGGGATGTGGAGGCTGCCCCACGCCAGAACGATTCCGAACCTCCCTCAGAATCGTCAAAATTTGACTCATGAGTCAGGGGGTTCGGAATTGGCACTTGCAATTCGGGTTCAAAATGGGGTAAAATTGGCGCGTAGGGTCCCGAAGGACCGCCCTTGTGCAAGGGATTGAGACTGAGTTCAGCGGGGTGAACGAAGAGAGTTTTCGATTGTCCCGAAGGACCGCCCTTGTGCAAGGGATTGAGACCCATCGAAACAGGCGCTGTCTATAATTTCCGCCCTGAAGAGTTCCGGTAGAGAGGGCGGATGCCCTATCACGCTGGCAAATCGGTTGGCAGCGTTGCCTATCTTATCACCTCCCGCGCGTCCAACCGAAGTCGCGATGATTGCTGTTGATTACGCCTTTCTGGTGGGAATTGGGGGTTTGTTGGCGTCTCAGCCCCAAAATTCGGTGTATAATAGGACTACTGCGATGCGTTTTGAGAAGGAGGAAACTTTATGCGTACGAGGTGGAAGCATCTGACTGGGCTTCTATGCGTGTGTGGCACTTTATGGATGGGTGCCTACGGACAGACGCTGATTTGGCTGGGGACGCTCACCCCGACAGGGGGAAGTAGTGCTGCCTCTGCCGTCTCCAACGATGGGATGATGATCGTGGGCGAAGCCAACGGCTACGCCACGGTCTGGAACCGAGCGACCAATACGGTGATTCAGGTATACAACGGCTCGTCAGTACTTGTGGGAGTCTCTGCGGACGGAACCCGCGCCGTGGGTTTAAAGAACTCCGTCGACTACGTCTACCAACGCGCTTTTATGTGGCAGTCGCCCAACAACTTCGAGTGGTTGCCGCCAGCACCCGATAGATTCTGTTGGCCGGCGGACATCACCCCCTCAGGCTCCCACGCGGTAGGGAAGGCTAGTGCGTCTTCTGGCAACAATCTTCCCGCGCTCTGGGATTTGAACGCGCGACAGGTTCGTACCTACGCTGTGCCTGGAGATATGTATCACGGGGAAGCGTACGGGATTTCGGATGACGCCCGTACAGTGGTCGCCTTCGGACACGGCAGTGGCTGGGGCTACAAAGGGGTTGTGTTCCGCTTGAACAGCGATGGCACCGTGGCTGCTTGGGCGTTCCTGAACCCCGTATTGGGGCACTACGGTTGCGTACCCCGCAAGGTCTCTGGCAACGGCGCAATCGCTGTCGGGAACACGGGCAACTTCTGGGGCGGTGGCTACTATCCTGTGATGTGGCGCGAGGCGAACAACTGGCAGCCAGAACAACTCGCACATTTGGGCGGTAATGCAGGAGAGGCTTTCGATATCCGCGGCGATATGATTGTGGGCTTTTCCGCCTTGCCGAACGGTCAGCGACGCGCCGTGCGTTGGCGGGTCTCCAGCGCCACTACTGAAGTAGAAGACCTGAACCAGACCTACGCGGCGTTGCTGAGTGATGGCTCGCGCCTTTCGCGAGCGAATGGCATCTCGGCAAACGGGCGTTATATTGTGGGTCAGGGCTACAACGCCGCCACGGGGCGCGACGAAGCCTTTTTGCTGGATACCCAAGGTTGCGCCTCGCATAACGGCGATGTGGACGAGAACGGCTGCGTGGATGATGCCGACCTGCTTGCCGTGCTGTTTGCCTTTGGGCAGTCGGGCGCGGATCTGGGTCGGGTGGATGTGAACTGCGACCAGGTAGTGGACGACGCGGACTTGCTGCAGGTGCTGTTTAGCTTCGGTAGTGGGTGTTAGGTGCGGGGTGTTTAGTTTTCCCCTCACCCCCGTCCCCTCTCCCACCGCGTGGGAGAGGGGTGTTTAGTTTTGCCCTCATCCCCGTTCTCTGTTTCACGGCGTGGGTGAGGGCATCCGAATTGCCTCCATTCGTGGACAAATTGGCATCGTTTCGAGCTATAATTGCATCATAGGAGGCTATGTCCCGAAGGACCGCCCTTGTGCAAGGGATTGAGACCCTATGGGCAGGATCACCTTGAGGACCTCTTCCCGTCCCGAAGGACCGCCCTTGCGCAAGGGATTGGGTTTTGCGCGTTGTGCCTGGAACGGTATGCGTGGCGTACAGCACCTTTTGGAGTGTTGAAGCGGGAGCTTCAGCGGGCGCGGAAGTTTCGCTTCCGCACTCCACATAGTTTGGTGCAAACATAGCGCAAAGACACTTAGGAACGGGTTTACCTGCTCTGTTGCAAGGAGTGGATTCACTGAACAGGACGCGGGAACCGCGTCCGTACAGAGCTGTGTAGGGGCACGGTTCCCGTGCCCCCGCAGGCGCTGCATCATGAAACAAGCGCCCCGCGGCGCGCCATCACCGGGCGTTCGCCCAGCCTGCAGGAGCGTGCGCGCTGCAAACCGCACGCGAAATGACCCCCCCGCCGCCCATGAACCCAACCCGCGTGAAACGCCATCGCCCGCCAGAAGAGTATAATTACCGAAGGGGTACCCATGCACACCGAAACCGTGTTGGGGCATTATCGCATCATCCGCGAGATTGCCCGAAGCAACGATGTGGTCTACGAGGCGATTGACACGCGCATCAATCGTCGGGTCGCCATTAAAGAGCTGATGATGCCCCCCGGTGCGACCGACGCCGTGCGCCAGGACCGCATCGCCCGATTCCAGCGCGAGGCGCGCGCCGCTGGCTCCCTAACACACCCCAACATCGTTACGATTTACGAGGCAGAAGAGGAAAACGGACGCTACTTTATCGTGATGGAGTACCTGGAGGGGGAAAACCTCCGCCAGCGGTTAGACCGCGAAGGCACCATCCCCCCCGAAGAGGCGTGCCAGATTACGATGCAGATTCTGGACGGTTTGATCGAAGCGCACTCTAAAGGCGTGATTCACCGCGACATCAAGCCCGAAAACATCCACCTGCTGCCGAACGGCGTGGTGAAACTCACCGACTTCGGGATTGCCCGCATGAAGCATGAGCCGAACATCACAATGGATGGGCAGATTTTCGGCACGCCGAGCTACATGTCGCCCGAACAGGTGCAGGGCGGCGCGATCGACGAGCGCTCCGACCTCTTCTCGCTGGGAATCGTGCTGTACGAGATGGTAGCGGGTTTCAAGCCGTTTCAGGGTGATTCGGTGGTGAGTATTGCCTATAACATCACCAACAGCGAGCCGCCCGTCGCGCCCAACATTCCGCCCGCGCTGGACTGGGTGATTCGGAAAGCGTTGCGCAAAGCGCCTGGCGAGCGGTTCCAGAGCGCGCGCGAGATGAAGCAGGCGATTCAAAACGCTCTGGAGCAGCTCAAGGCGCCGCCCGTGATAGCCACGCCGCTGGGTCCGCCCTCGCCTGTCGGCGCGCCCTACCCCGCGACGCCCTCAGGCGGCTACACGGCATACCCCAGCCCGACGGGAGGCTACACCACGAGCGCACCCTCCTCCTCCACAGGCATACCCCAGCCCGTTCCCACAGGCGGCTACACCACCGCAGGAACCCCGTACCCGCCCGCCGCGCCTCCTGCCCCGCCGCCCTATACCCCGCCCCCGCCCGTGCGCCCCACCATGTCGCCCGCCACGCGCAAGTTCCTCTCCACTTTTCTCGCCGTGCTGCTAATTGGCGGCGCCATCATGGGGATTGTGCTGTTAGGAGTCTACGCCAGCCTGCACGCCCTGCAAGAATACGAACTGCAACGCATCGATGAGCGGATTGCCCAGCGTGCAAAAGAGGCAGAGAAACTGTTTCGTCAGGGGCGCTATCTGGAGGCGGCGCAAATCTACGCCCAACTGGCAAACAGCGCGCAGTCCAGCAAGTGGAAAACCGAGTTCCAGCGCAACACCGCCAGCGCCCTGACGATGTACGGCAACCAGCTGCTCATGGCGAACCGCTACGAAGAAGCGCTTCAGGCTTACGAGCAGGCAGTGGAATACGCGCCGCTCCCCGAAGCCTACGCCGGAATCGCCGAAGTCCAGCGACGCATGGGCAACCTGGAGGGCGCGATTAATGCCTGGGCGTCCGCCGCCCAGCACAGCAGGGGCAGTCAGGCGACCGAATATCAGCGCAGAGCTGCCCGCGCCCAGATTGAACGCGGCGACCGCGCCTACCAGAACCGCGACATCCCCGCCGCCCTACAGGCGTATCAGACCGCCGTAGACCTCGCCCCTGGCACCCCCGAAGCCCGCGAAGCCCAGCAGAAGTTTGAGCGCGTGCTGAACGAGATGATTGGGCGCTGAGACCCCCATATGGCATAATTATCCCCACTATGCCAGAACTGCGTTTGAACCCGATTACGCGCGAGTGGGCTGTGATTGCCACCGAGCGCAGTCGTCGTCCACACGATTTCAAAAAAGCCGACGAGACCCCCGCGCCCAAACCCGACCATGCGCCGACCTGCCCCTTCTGCACAGGCAACGAAGCGATGACCCCACCTGAGGTGGAGGCGTTCCGCGAGCCAGGCGCTCAACCCGATAGCCCCGGCTGGTGGGTGCGTACCGTGCCGAACAAGTTCCCCGCGCTTGCGCCCGAAGGCGTCTTCCAGCCCCAGCCTGTAGGGGTCTACTTGCGTGCAGAGGGCGTCGGGACGCACGAGGTGATTATCGAAACGCCCCTGCACAACCACACGCCCGCAACAATGCCCGCCGAACAGTGGCGCGAGGCGGTGCGCATGTATCAGCGTCGGCTGCAGGCACTCTGTCGCGACTCGCGCTACAAGAGCCTGCTGCTGTTCCGCAACGAGGGGCGCACGGCTGGCGCATCGCTGGAGCATCCGCACGCGCAACTGGTCGCGCTCCCGTTCGTACCGCCTGTGATTCAGAGCCTTGTGGACGGCATCGCCCGCTACCGCGCCGAACACGGCAAAAGCCCCTTCGAGGCGATTCTGGAGCAGGAACACCGCGAGGGCGTGCGCTTGGTTCACACCACACCCCACTACACCGCCTTCGTGCCCTATTTCGCCCGCGTGCCGTTTGAAGTCTGGATTGTGCCCCACGCACCGCAGGCGCACTTCGAGCAGGTGGGCGACTCAGAGCGCGATGCTTTTGCCGACATTCTTCAGCATGTGCTTCAGCGCATCGACGCCGTGCTGAGCCAGCCGCCGTACAACTTCATGCTCTTCACCGCGCCTGTGAACACAGGGGCAGAGGTAGAGTTCCGCTGGTTCCTGCGGATTGTGCCGCGCCTGACGATAGACGCAGGCTTTGAGATTGGCACGGGCGTCGGGATTAATATCACCGCGCCCGAAGACTCGGCGCGCTACCTGCGCGGCGAAGGCTGAGCCTACTGCACCTGTCGCATCCGTTTCAGAAAGTCGCGGGCGGGTTCGAAGCCTGTCAGGCGCAGATCGCGCCGCTCCCGCCCGTCCGAGCCGATGAACACCACCGTCGGCAAGCCGACAACCTCATACTGGCGCGTGATGCGCACCACTTCGGGGTCGCCAGAGCGCGTCGCGTCCACCACCAGGCGCACGAACCGCTCCGCTTCTTTGACCACAGCGGGGTCGGTGAAGGTGTATTCCTTCAGCTCGCCGCAGGCGATGCACCACTCCGCCGTGAAGTCAATCACCACAGGCTTGCCCTCACGGCGCGCCTGCTCCACCAGCGCGTCCGAGTAGGGCGTCCACGCAATCGCCACTTTCGGCTTCATAATCGAGTAGGTGTTGGAGAGCGCCAGCCCCACCAGCACCACGCCGAGAACCTGTTTCAGGCGCACCACCCGCGCCTGCGTGAACTCGCCGCGCCCCGCAAAGAAAAAGTAGAGCGCCATCGCCACGAAGAAGGCGACCCACAGCCACTCCTCTACGGGCTTGGGCAGCAGCGTGCCCGCGAAAAAGAGCGCCACCGCCAGCAGCAATACGCCGAAAATGCGCTCCACCAGAATCGTCCACTCGCCAGAGCGCGGCAGGCGGTTCTGCACGCGGTCATACAACAGCCCCAGCACAAAGTAGGGCGTGCCCAGTCCCAGCCCCAGCGCCAGAAAGATGAGGAAACCGACCGTCGGGTTGCCCAGTGCCGCCACCAGCGAAATCAGCGACACAATCACGGGTCCCACGCAAGGCGCCGCGGCGATAGAAGCCAGCGCGCCCATCATAATTGCGCCCACCCAGCCCTGTCGCGCCCCCACATAGCGCATCAGCGCGGGCGGCACCTGAAACTTGTAAACCCCAAACAGCGCCAGTGAGAACGCTACCAGCAACGCCACCAGCACCCCCACCACTATCGGGTTTTGCAGTTGAAAGCCGAACCCTTTGCCAGCCAGCGAGGCAATCGTGCCGAACGCCGCGTAAAACGCCGCCATGCTCAGCGCGTACAGCCCGCTCAGCGCCACGCGCCGCCCTACCTGACCCCGCGCTTGCATGCTGAAAAAGCCCAGCGTAATCGGAATCAACGGCAACACGCACGGTGTGAGGTTCAGCAACAAGCCCCCCACATACACGCCCCCGAAAAACAGCAGCCAGCGCCCCTCACGGAACTGGCGCTCGATCCACCCTGCAATCCCACCGCTCTGCTGGGAGAAGTCCACCAGCTCCCCCTTCTCGGCAGGGGCGGAGTCTTTTGCGTCCATCACCTCTTTGTAGCGCGGGTTCGGATTGCCTGTTTTCTCGGCAACCCGCACCGTGAAGTCGGCTTTGAGGGTCTGTGGCGGGTAGCACGCCTTATCGTCGCACGCCTGATAGCGCAGGCTGGCTTTGACGGTCAGATTCCCCTTCGGCGCAGTCTTCGCAAGGCGCAACTCAAAGGGGATTTTGACCGTGCCTTCGTAAATCTTCAGCGGCTTGCCCTCCGAGAACTCAAACGCCTTCTCTACTACCTTGGGGTACTCGATTTTGCCGACGGTGTAATGCTGGCTCTTCTCAATTTTCAGCTCCGTTGGAATGAGGTAGTCTTCCGAGGCGGGGTTTGCGTTCACATGGTAGGGCGTCGGAATGCGCAACACCAGCACGCCCTTGACCACGCTGTCGGGCGCGTAAGCCGTGCGCTCCAGCACCACTTCAAAGGGAAACTTCAAATCGGGCAACTGCGCTCCCGCAACTGCCCACACCACGCTCCACCACAGCACCAACCAGCGTTTCATAGCCATGAGGATACCTCAACTCCGCAAGGTTCCCCCCGCAAGCGAGAAAAACCGAGGCAGGGGCTTCTATGTGCCTGCGTGCGATTACCCTATGCCAGGGGGCTATAGCCAGCGCAGGTTGGCTTTGTTTCGTAGGAACGGCTTTAGCCGTCGTTCTTTCAGGGGGCATCGTGGGTTCCAGAAGGTATCTTTGCGACAGAACAGGTTCCCCCGTCCTGTTCAGCGGTGATTTTTCGAACACCCTCGCCAAAATTTGACTTGAGTCAGGTCTCTTTTTTAGAGGGATGTTCACGATGCGCACGCGGAGGTTCCTGCGCTATTCGGCAGGCGTAAGGATGCGGACGCCTGCCACCAACCCCTCAAAATGGCGCGGGTTCAGGGTCGCAATCGCCTCCACCTGCACTCGCTGACCCGACAGCGCAATCAGCGCGTCATACACTCGCCCACCTGCAATCTGCCGCTCCGCCAGCCACGATAAAAACTCCCAGTAATCCTCTACCGATAAGCCCGCCACCACCACCTTCCCCAGCAGGTTGTGCTCAATCAAGCGCCACGCCTGTTCAGCCGAAAGCGGCGGGCGAATCGGCAGACGGGTCAGCACCGCGTACAGCTCCAGCAACGAATGACTGCACACCACACCCTCTATCTCCCCCCGATGAAGCCGTGCCAGCCACGAAAAGCACCACTCATGGCGGGGGTGCGACTCAACCAGTCCTGCAACCAGAACCGAGGTGTCCAGCAGCAGTTTCATTTCTCAGAGGGTTCCAGTGTGGACGCCAGCCGCTCAGCGCGGATAGTTTCTATCAACCGATCAATATCGACAGGGGTTTGCATGTGAACAACCAACAGCCCCTCTTTGTTGACGAGCGCGGCTTCCCCCTCGGAGGCGTCAGGCAGCTGGATGCAGAGCTGCACCTCTGCACCTTCTGGCAGATCGAGAGGCTCCAGGGGAACCAGCCGCTGGTTCATCACGCGCGCACGGCTCCTGATTTCCATCATCCATCAACCCACCGCAAGAGTATACCCCGTTTCCAAAAACACCCCCCTCTCCACCGCAAGCGGGTGAGAGGGATTTTTTGGGTTTCGAACAGGAATCGGCGAGTGGCAGGAGTACTATCAGTACGGTCAATCCAATATGATGCTGGGAGGTCGCGAAATGAAGCTCATCACCTTTCTCGGTAAGGGACCTTATCACTCTGTCATCTACCAGTGGGGTGAGCATGAGAAGGAAACCGAATTCTTCGCCGAGGCGCTGGCGGAATGGCTACAGCCAAAAGAAGTCTGCGTTATGCTGACAGAAGGTGCTCAGGAAAGCGGAAATTGGGAGAAGCTGGAATCTCGATTGCAGAAGCGTCGGCTTGAAATCCTTAAGGTTCCCATTCCCGATGGTAAAGATGAGAGCGAGCTATGGCAAATCTTTCAGCGTGTTGCCGATACCGTAGAGATAGGCGACGAGCTGGTGTTTGACATCACGCATGGCTTTCGCTCGATACCTGTGCTGGGTTTGTTGGCAGTTGCGTATCTCAAGCAGGTCAAGCGCGTACAGATACGATATCTGCTGTACGGTGCGCTCGAGGCAGTGCCGAGAGAGGAGGCAAGAAAACCTGTCTTTGACCTCACCCCCTTCGCCGAGCTGCTGGACTGGCTGACTGCGGTAAAGATGTTCATCGCCACCGGCAACGCCAGCGAGCTGGCAGACTTGCTGGACGAAGCGCAGAACAACGCCCACAGGCGCAGCTTGCCAGAACCGCCGAAAGCGCTTAAGCCTATCGCCCGCTGGTTGCGCTCTGTCTCGGAAAGCCTGATGGTGTGTCAGGCGCCCTATGTCGGCAGCGAAATTCGCGAGCTGATTACCAAAATTGAGCAGGGTGAACCTGAAATTCACCAGTGGACACAACCGCTTGTACCCCTGCTGGAGACCGTCAAGCAGACCTACGCGCCCTATATCCCGAACAATCTGGAAACCCACCGTGCGCTGATTGGATGGTACCTCGAGCGGAGTCACGCAATGCAAGCAATAACTCTGATGCGCGAGTGGTTGGTGAGTTACCAATGCCGTCTGGAGGGAAAAGACCCTGAGCTGATGCGCCATCGCGAAGCGGCAGAGGATACGCTCAATTCGCTGGAGCGCAACACCCGAAACGGCCAACACCGCGAGGAGCTCGTGGACCTCTGGGGTTCTGTCTCCAACCTGCGCAACCGAATTGCTCACTGTGGGTGTGGACGAAGCGAACAGGTTGAGGGCGTTCTTCAGCAGGCGAGCGAGCTCTACCAGAGGCTCTGTCGATTACCCATTCCCTGAAATCGGTCCAGAGGGCTGGAATCCAACAGCCAAATTTTGATGAGCTGCGCTGACCTGTGTCGGCTGACTTCGGTTATTCAACGAGGGGTCGCCCTGCCGAGAGTCCGCCTATCGTGCCCCCCACGCCCGTTCCAGCGCGGTGTCCACAATCACGGCGCGTTCGCGAAGTTCAAAAGCGTCCCAGCGGAGGCGAATGGAGTCGCGGGCATAAATCCGGTCTTCCCGCGCGCGCCAGAGGATTCGTCCTGCGACCAGCTCGGCATTATTCACGCGCGAGCGCGCCCGCACACCACCCCACGCCTCCACCTCGCGACGGGCGCTATCGGCACGCGCGTAGGGCGCCGTGAATTCCAGCACAGGCTTACCCTCCCGATAGAGCCAGCCCTGCACCCCCCGTAGCACTCCATGCGCTTCACCCCCCTGCGCCTCGCCCTGCAGGCTCTGGGCTTTCAAGCGCCACAGCAGCTGCCCATGCTCGTCAGCCTGCTCCAGTACGGGCGCCTGCACCTGAAACTGCGCCTCAGGCAGGGAGGAAGCAGTTTCCTGGGTCGCAGGACGCTCCGAGCGTGCTGGCTGAGGCGTGCGAGGCGCTTCGCAGGCGGTCAGCGCCAGCACCGCCTGCAACACAAGCAACCCTATCGCCCATCGCCAGCGCACATAAACCCCCTGCCCCTCACACCGTCGGCTCGTACTGGCGTTTCAGTTCAGCAATCAGCGCCTGCAGATGCGCGACCGCCTGTTCCGCCGCCACGCGATGGGGCGTTTTGTCCGTGCGCAAGCGCACTTCTACCGCGCCTTCCTGCACCGCACGCCCCACCACCACCTGAATCGGGATGCCAATCAGGTCGGCATCTTTGAACTTCACCCCACTGCGCTCGTCGCGGTCATCGTACAGCACCTCAATGCCCGCCTGAAGCATCTCGGCGTAGAGGCGTTCGGCGACCTCGCGCTGGGTCGCGTCTTCAGGATTGACCAGAATCAGCACGACCTCAAACGGCGCGACGGTGATGGGGAAGCAGATTCCGTCGGCGTCGTGATGCACTTCGGCGACGGCGGCGAGGCATCGGCTCACGCCCAGCCCGTAGCACCCCATGATAATCGGCTTCTGATTGCCCTCGGCGTCGGTATAGAGCGCGCCCATCGCCTCGCTATATTTCACGCCCAGCTGGAAGATGTGCCCCACTTCAATCCCGCGCACTTCGCGGAGCGTGCCGTTCGGACAGCGCGGGCACTTGTCGCCCGCCTCCGCCACACGCAGGTCCGCCCAGCGCGGCTCTGGAAAGTCGCGTCCCCAGCATACATGGATCAGATGCGCGTCCGCCTCGTTCGCGCCCGTGACGAAATCCTGCAACCCACGCAGTTCATAGTCTGCCAGAATGGGGATGTCAGGAGGCAAGCCAACGGGACCTGCGAATCCGACGGGCGCGTTCGTTATCTGGCGGATGCTCTCGGCGTCCATCATCTCCACGCTTTCGCCGTCCAGCGCGTGCTGGAGCTTGTAGGGGTTCAGTTCGCGGTCGCCGCGCACCAGCGCCGCCACAGGCTTGCCGTCCACACGCATCAGCAGGGTCTTCACCAGTCGGTCGGCAGTCGTGTTGAGAAACGCCGTGACCTCCTCTACGGTGCGTGCGTTCGGTGTCGCGACTTTTTCGGCGGGCGGAATGCCCTCCACAGGGGGTGGGGTGAGCTGCGGGTCGGGCAGTTCGCACTTCTCGGCGTTTGCGCCGTAGCCGCAGGTATCGCACTGCAGTACCTTATCCTCGCCACCCTCGGCGACAATCATGAACTCCTCGTTATTGCCGCCGCCGATTGCGCCTGCTTCCGCCTCCACAATAATCGTGGGTAAGCCCATCCGCTGGAACATGCGCACATACGCCACCCGAATTGCCTGATAGGTACGCTCCAGCGCATCGTAGTCGGTATCAAAGCTGTAGGCGTCGTACATCAGAAACTCGCGGGCGCGAATCACACCACCGCGGGGGCGCGGCTCGTCGCGAAACTTCGTCTGAATCTGATACAGCACCAGCGGCATCTGCCGATACGAACTGACCGTGTGGCGCACGATGTCGGTAATCACCTCTTCGTGGGTGAAACCCAGCGTGAAGGGGCGCTGATGACGGTCTTTCAGGCGAAACAGGATCTCCAGCCCGCTGCGCCCCGTTTCGTCCAGCAGCTCCTGGGGCACCAGCGCGGGCATAAACAGCTCCACGCCGCCAATGCGGTCGGTCTCCTCGCGCACAATCTGCTCGATTTTGCGGATGACGCGCCAGCCCAGCGGCAGGTAGATGTAAACTCCCGCCGCCAGCTTGCGAATAAACCCGCCACGCAGCAAAAGACGATGGCTCGCCAGCTCCGCTTCCGCCGGTACTTCTCTCAGGGTCGGCAAAAAGTAGCGTGTCGCACGCATTGAACAGGTCTCCTCCGTGAATCGGCGCTAATTTTACCCCTTTGAGACCCCAAAAAGCAGGATTCGGGCAAAAAGCGGTGTATAATAAGGGTACTGAAACGCTTCAATAAACGGAAGGAGGCATCATGCGATGAGGCACAACTGGATTTGGGTTTTGGGCATGGGCGCCCTGCTGATGACAAGCGCGCCCGCACAGGTGATTTTCTCGTTTGAAGACCCCGATATGCATGGCTACGCTGCCGACGGTGACCCCGATGACTACTGCCAGGCGGTTGGATACGACTACTGTTGGCAGGTCTTTCAGGCGACGATTGGTGTAACGGACGGCTCCTACTCGATGGGCGTTCGCTGGCCCGGTGGCTTCCGCTGGCTGATTAGCGACGGCAATCCCAGCATCGTGCCCCTTGTGCGTCAGAGCGGGGGGAAATTCCTGGTGGATGTTACGGCAACGCGCTCGGTTCCCTGGTCGAACTTTATCGTCTCGTACAACGATGGGCAATACGGTTGGCGACAGGCTGCCTTGCAAGCCACTTTGCCGCGCACGCCCAGCACGATGACCGTGCTGATTGACGCCAGCGCGCTGACACTCCCTGACGCAGGCGCTTCATGGTTCCAGATTGGTCTTGGTATGAACGCAGGTGGTGCGCACGAGGTTTACATCGACAACCTGCGCCTCTACGACGACAGCAAAACGCGCCTTGCAATCGCCTTTGATAACGACCTGCAGGGCTTCAACTCGGAGTGCGCTACGCTGACATGGAACAACGGCGCGATGCAGGTCTCGTGGAGCGGTGGGTTCTGCTGGCTGTTTGGCGGTAGTGCCGATGGCTTCGCGGCGCTTCTCAACCGGGGACATATTCTGGTGATGGATGTTACCGTCCCTCCTGGGAGTTCCACTCCGTGGTCCAACATGATTATCTCCCTGAACCATGATGGTGGCTGGAACCAGACTGCCAACCCGATTGAGCTGCCCACCGCGCCCGGCTCCTACACGATTGCGGTGGACTACCGCGACCTGAACCTGCCCGACCCCAGCGGCTGGGTTACGCTCAATCTGGGCATTAACGCAGGTGGGGCGCATAACCTGATTATCGATAACATTCGCGTGCTGGTGGAGCCTGTGGCTGGGGATGTGAACGGGGATGGCTGCGTGGACGATGCCGACCTGCTCGCGGTGCTGTTCGCCTTCGGTTGCGGCTCCGATTGCGGTCCTGAAGATGTCAACGGCGACGGCGTGGTGGATGACGCCGACCTGCTCGCGGTGCTGTTTGCCTTCGGCAACGGGTGCTAACTCACAGTATGGGGTGTGGGGCGTCTCCCACACCCCTGACGGGTATAATTCGCCCCATCTATGGCACACTCACGGAAGCGTAAAAGATGGGGCGCAGGCGTCGTGGTGACGCTCTGTATCTTTGCTCTCTGGGCGTGTCAGCCCGCGCCGCAGGCAACGGAAACCCCTCCCGTTGAAACCTCAACCGAACACCCGCAAACGCCCTCGAACCCACCCGCGCCCACCCCGCCTGAACCCCCCAAACCCACTGCGGAAGCGCCCGCCGAGTTCCCGCTCCCAATCTACGAAGGCTTGCAGCTGGTCGACAAGCTCACCACCGAGCGCGAGGGGCGTACCGGCATTCAGCTGGAGCTGGTGGGCGAGGTAGACCCCCAGAAAGTGGTGGAATTCTACGAGCGCGAGTTCCAGAAGCGCGGGCTGAGCGTGCGCAAAGGAACCGCCCACGCCCAGAGCCACGAAGAGGCGCTTCTGCTGGGACAATCTGAAACTATCACTGCAGGTTTGATGATAACTGCCGATAATTCAGGCAAAAAGCGCGTGCTACTTTCCTGGAGCGAACAAAAATAAGTAAGGAGGTCAACCGTGCGCACCTACGCTTACGGATATCCACGATTAGGAGAGAATCGCGAATTCAAGCGGTTGCTGGAGGGCTACTGGCAGGGCAAGGTGTCGTCCGACGCCCTGCGCGAGGGCATCACCGAGCTGGAAGCCACACGCCTGCAAACCTATCAGGCATTTGTGGACGCCTATCCCGTCGGCGAGATGACCCTCTATGACCCCATGCTGGATACTGCCATAATGCTGGGGCTTCACCCTGTGGACCCGAACAATCTGGACGCTTATTTTGAGCTGGCGCGCGGCGCGAACGCGCTCCCGATGACCAAGTGGTTCAACACCAACTACCACTATCTCGTTTCGCACCTGACACCCCAGACGGAGTTTCGCGTGAGCTGGCACAAACCGCTGCACGCCTACCGCAAGCATCCGAAGGGCATTCCGTACCTGATTGGTCCCTACACCTTCCTGCGCCTCAGTCGCGGGCTGACACCCGAAGAGCTGCCTGCGCTGATGGAACCGCTGACCCATGTGTACGGCGATCTGTTGAGCCTGCTAAAAGAGTCGGGAGCGCAGTATGTGCATGTGGACGAACCCGCCTTCGCCCTGGATCTGCCCACCTCTCACCTGCGCGCCATCCGCGAGGCTTATGAGCGATTGGGTACCAATGCGCCCCTGATTGTATTCACCTACTACGACAGCGTGGACTTCCTGCCCGTGCTGTACGACCTGCCCCTTGCTGGGATTGGGCTGGACCTGGTGCATGGCAAGCGCAACCTGCAACATATCGGGCAGTTTGGCTTCCCTGCGGACAAGATTCTCGTGGCGGGCGTGGTGGATGGGCGCAATGTGTGGAAAACACCGCTGGGCGAGGTGGCGGAGCTGGTGCGTAACCTACAGAGCCGCACGCAGGCGGAGATCTGGCTCTCCAACGCGGCGCCCCTGATGCACCTGCCCGTTACGGTGGAACCTGAAACGAAGTTAGACCCCGCCCTCAAGGAGCGCATCGCCTTCGCGAAGGAGCGCCTGCACGAGCTGCAACTGCTCAAAACGCTCCTGACCACAGGCGAGACGGAAGCCACCCGCGCATGGAACGCCTATCAACATTCCACTGACCACTGGTATTCGCAGGCGGTGCAGGAGCGCGTGGCGAACCTGCGCCCTGAAGACTTTGAGCGTGCCCTGCCCTATGCCGAGCGCGACAAACTCCAGCGCGCCCGCCTGAACCTGCCCCTGTTCCCCACCACCACCATCGGAAGCTTCCCCCAGACGCCCGAAGTGCGCCAGATGCGTCAGGCGTATCGCACAGGCAAAATCTCTGCCGAGGAATACGAGCAGTTCATTCAGGACCAGATTCGCCATGTGATCCAGGTTCAGGAAGAGCTGGGGCTGGATGTGCTGGTACACGGCGAGTTTGAGCGCACCGATATGGTGGAGTTTTTCGCCGAGAAGATGGAGGGGATCGCGTTCACCCAGCAGGGGTGGCTGCTGTCGTATGGCTCGCGCGTGTACCGCCCGCCGCTGATTTATGGCGATGTGGCGCGTACCCAGCCGATGACCGTCAAAGAGACCGCCTTCGCGCAATCGCTCACTCAGAAACCTGTGAAGGGCATGCTCACAGGACCCGTCACGATTGTGGCGTGGAGCTTCGTGCGCGAGGACATCCCTGTGGAGCAGGTCGCCTTCCAGATTGGGCTGGCGCTTCAGGACGAGGTGCGCGACCTGGAAGCGGCAGGCATCCCGATTGTACAGATTGACGAGCCTGCCTACCGCGAGAAGGCGCCCCTTAAACGCGCCGACTGGGAATCCTATTTCCGCTGGGCAGCGCAGGCGTTCAAACTGGCTGCCCGTGCCAAGCCCGAAACCCAGATTCACACCCACATGTGCTACTCCGAGTTCAGCGTCGTGCTGAAATATATCGACTGGATGGACGCCGATGTGATCACGATTGAAGCGACCCGCAGCAAGGGCGAAGTTATCGAGGCGTTTGAGCATTACAACTATGCCCGCCAGATTGGTCCCGGGGTGTTCGATGTGCATTCGCCGGTTGTGCCAAGCGTGGAATCGATACTGACCGTAATGGAGCGCGTGATACGGGTGATTCCGAAAGAGCGGTTCTGGGTCAACCCCGACTGCGGACTGAAGACGCGCAAATGGGAGGAAGTGATTCCTGCTTTGCGCAACATGGTGGAGGCGGCGCGCCAGCTGCGAGCGCGATACGGCTCGTAGGCAGGCTCGCCGATTGGGAACGCATCAGGTAGGGGCGAGGCATGCCTCGCCCCCAGCAGTTTTCTACCCTCTAAGGATAATGTCAGGTCCCAGCGGCGGGCACTCGAAGGTGTCGGCGCCGCGCTTGCGCAGGTGGACACCATACCAGACCACCAGGTCTGCGTTGTAGGTGCGCTCGCCATTCACATACTGGCTGATATTGGCGAAGGAGCCGCTGCTCCCGATCAACTCGCCATCACCTGAGCCGTTAGCGTGGTAAGCCAGCACCCAGAAGTCCGCCTCGCCTGTGTTGTTGGTCTCAAAGAAGCCGTCTTTGGGACCGGGCACAAAGGTGGCGGTGAAGCCTGTGCTGAGCTTGCGCACACGCCAGTAGCGATGGCGACGGTTCTGTGGTCGATAGCGCCGCGCTTCGATGCGAATGGGCATCCAGCGGGCGCGGGGGTCTGTGTAGGGCATGTCGGTCTCTTCCACCACCAGACCACCCTGCCCGTCCAGTGCGAAATGCAAGCGCCAGTAGCCATTGTGGAGGCGCCCATAGCAGACGCAGCTACTGTCCGTATAGCCATACTGGAAGCGCGGTTTCAGGATACCCGCAGGATGAAACCGCCAGCCTGTGATGTATCGGTACCAGCCTGCGCTACACTCGGTAATCAGCACCAGCTCGCCCGTGTCGGGGTCTTCGTAGACACCCACGCCACGGAAGTTGCCTGAGTCGTTGGCGTCGTCGCAGATGGTGATGGCTTTCTGTCCGGGAGCCGCGAAGCGCAGCCCGTTGCCCAGATCGGTGCCCGTGCATTTGAAACAGGTCTCGCTATAGAGCCAGTCGCGATAGGGTCCGCAGGAGTTGCCGTCGTAGAACACATTCAGCACGGGCATGCCGCCGCGGCGCAGCACCAGACGCCCGTTATAATAGACATCGCGCAGCTCCACGCCTGCGCCGTAGTTCTGATCGCTTGTGGTGCCAGAAGGGCGTCGCACCAGCATCTGCCAGACGGGATTACTGGCAGGCCACGCCAGCGCCTGCCATTCGCTGCCTCCCCCACCGCTGCAGCCACCCCCCGAAGCGGGCCCGTTGCACGCGGCGGGGAAGAAGTCGCTCTCGCCAGTGCCGAGCGCAGCGACCCGCTGGTCTACCATGTCGATAGCGAACACGCCGACTTCGCCCTCACGCCCGCTGCCGGGGCGGAAGTGCATCAGCACGCTGACTGTGCGATGGCTGGGCGCAGGCTTGCCCACAGGGATCGGGTCAAACCGCTCCCAGACGCTGGGGAGGCTCTGCGTAATCACAGGAGGCATGCCGGGCGAGCAAAACGCGATTCCGCGGCGCAGCGGCTCGCCAAACTTCGGATCAGAAGCCAGAATCTGCACCGCCTCCTGATACTCCACCTCACTGAACATGTCGGGCTGTTCCTTCAGCAGCGTGAGCTCCACACGCTTCGCATACGGAAAGTCCGCCTCCACGCGGTAGCCGACATTGTTCGTGTAGTCGTAGAGGATCAAGACCGCCGTGTCGGGGCGAGGAACGGTGCCCGGCTCTGTGCGCCAGTTGTCTTTGAAGTGGGTGTCCAGCACATTATAGCGCACTTTCTCCAGGAAACGCATGCGTGGGTGGCTCGCCAGATTGCGAGCAAACTCCAGGGTTTCGCGCTCGGTAATCACATAGAACACGCCCGAGCGGATATTCGTCCCGCGTACCGGGACTGCCTGACTGACATGCTTAATAACAGGCAGCCCCAGGGGATTGTCCGCCTTAAGTGCCTGCACTGCATCAAAAAGTTTTTGCATCATAAAAGTCCCTCCTCAGGGTTGTGTGCGCACGGTAATGACCGCGCTGGGTTGAGAAGCGTTCCCAGCCGTGTCGATGGCGCGCACATAATAAGAATATTCCGTGTCGGGGTGGAGTCCTGCATCGGTGAAGTGCGTCTCGGTGCTGAAGGTGGTCGCAATCTTGCGGAATTTGCTTTCGAACGCGGCTTTCCGCCAGATTTCGTAATAGACCACCTTATCGTCATCGGTTGACGCGGACCAGTTGAGCTGCACCCGATAAGAGGATACCCCATTCCCTGTAAGGTTCGTGGGGCGCGAGGGTGCATTTTTGTCGGGTGGGTAAACGGCAGTGGCAATCGCAATGGGGGGCGCTTTGTCGGTGGCAAGCCATGCCTGATAGAGTCGCTCGCCCCAGTCGTCAGTGGTGTTGGCGTCGCGCAGGAACTCCACATACTCGCGGGTCATCGCCTGGAAGTAGAGCGTGGCGCGCACTTTAACAGTGCCGGGGGGCAAATTATAAGCCGTATCGTCCCAGAACTGTCCATCCCGATAGGTGTAGCCCACCGGCGCAATCAGGAACTGCTGGAAGCGCGAGTTACGGAACCCCATCGGCGGGATGCGGTTATCAAACACGACCTGATTCGCGCGCATCATGTGGAAGGTGGGCGTATTGCCTTCCGCAAGCTTGACCCGATAGATTTTGGCGTTGGGGTCTTCATGCAGGGTAGCGGTGTCGAAGTCGTAGCGTCCCGATTCGGCAATCACATTCCCATTTGCATCCAGAAATTCCACATGGAGCCATGCGCGGCGGGATTCAGGGTCGCCACTGGGGAACTTGTGCCCCGTGCGATTATAGACGCGGAACACTATCGGGTTGCCGCGTTTGGGTATCTCGGCGATGTTGAGCTTGGCGGCTCGACGGAGCATCTCTATCGCACGGTAGCGCCCTGCGATCAGGGCGTCTGCCTCGCGCTCGTCGTAGTTCCAGAACAGCGGCAGGATTTCCAGCCCCCAGTAGTTGCCTCCCGCAAAAGAGTGCCGGGCGAGGTCGGGGCGTACGGGCAGAAAACCGAAACCTGCGGCGCGTCCTGCGACACGCGGCATATGGCATGTCTGGCACTGCACCCCGCGGCGCGCGTAGTCGCTCAGCTTCCACTCGCTGTAGATTCGGTCAATCGGGAAGTAGGTGTGGGGCGGCTGGGTGGCAGGGTTCTGCGCCAGCAGCGGGTTGCTCACATCATGGCAGACACCGCAAAGGCTGCTGGAACGATGAAACTCCGAGTAGAGCCAGGTATGGTTGGCATAGGAATCCTGACGCGGACCGCGCTTGGCAGTGTCGTCACTAACCACATACATCCCGTTCCCGATGCCGGGCACAGGGCGATCAGAAAGCGATTGCCCTTCCTCGCTCAGCGGGTTTACCATGCGATGGCATACATCGCACTGCACCCCTTTGAGGTCTTCGTCAGTCATGTTGGAGCCGTCATACGGAACGGAGCGCCCTTCCAGCCATGCGGTGGGGGAGTGGCATCGCCAGCAGAACTGTCCTGCGCCGGGCACATCCTGTTCGGCAATGGTCAGCGCGGCGCGGAAAATCGGGTCGCGCGCCGACTGCGCCATCATGTTGCCCATCCACTGGAAATGAGGCTCATGCTCGCTGGTAAAGTAGCGGTCTGCACCGCCTGTGTTCGGATCGTAGGCGTACTGGCTGTTCCCGTGACAATACGAACACAGCTCGGAAGACTGGAAGTAATAACCGTCCTCGTTGGGTTGCGAGCCAGGCAGGTAGAAACCGCCGCCGCCCAAGCCCATCAGCGCGGCAGCAGGAACGAGGTAAAGCCCTGCCAAGCCTATCCGTTTCCATCGAACCATCGTCAAAGCCCTCCATCCTATATTATAGCCTATTTTTTCACAGAAGGCGTTCCCCAGAGCAGTTCCATCAAGATCGGCTCCAGGGTTTGGCGCAACTGGCGGTTCGCATAACCAATCCAGCCGACCGGGGCGCGAATGTCCAGCGGGGTGCGAAGCGGCTCCCCGTAAAGGTTGGTAATCTCCACGCCCAGCTCCTGGGCAATCAGCGCGGTACAGATGTCGTAAGGGTGGCAGGTAAGCGGCGACTGTTCGTAGCCCAGCTTCTGGAACGCCCACGGGCGCAGGTCCGCCACAAAGCGGTCGTGCCCCGCCATCAGCTCAAACAGCTGCCCTCCTGTGCTGGTGTACTGATCTTCAAACGCGAGCGGGTTTGTGGCAGGCAGTGTGCCGAAAACGCGCTCCCAGAAGCGTGCTTCCAGTTCGGCAATCAGCGCTTTGCCTTCGGGAAAGAACTTCACAAAGGAGGCGAACCCGTGCTGAAGCGTCCCGGCACGGCTGGGTTGCAGGCGAACGCTCTGCACCGCGCCTGTGAGCATGTCGTGTCGCTCGGCATGCGCCCCCTGCCCTTTCACCGCCCACAGCTGATACGCCAGATACTGGCGCGTGGTGGGCAGCTCAGTCTGCACCGCAATCCCGATATGCTCCAGCGTGGTCTCTTTGCCGAAATTGGGGGCGATTCCGCTGAGAATCCATGCGCTCCGCTTATCATACATCAGGGGGCGCGTGCCGTCGATGGGGTCTATAATCAGCAAAAACTCCGCCTCTTCCATCGGCGAGCCTTCCGGCAGGGGATACCAGCCGTCTTCTGCCAGCCCTTCAGCAATCAGCACGAAAGGTACTTCCCGCGCCCATTCGCGGCATAAGTCCAGTAGCAGGCGCTCCATCTCGGCGTCGATGCGATATTGCGTGTCGCCTCCAGCATCGCGCTGGACTGCAGAAAGAACCGATGGTTCCTGCGTGCGCAGATAGCGATACAGGTGGTCGCGCAGGCGCGTGTGAATTGCGCGCAGGCGGTTCAGGTAATAGCTCACATCCCGACTGAGCAGCAGCGTCATCGTATGAAGTGTACCTGCTGGGGATGGTATAATTGGGCTAAGATGGACACACAGGCTCACACTCGTGATTTTGTTGTGATTGACGGTTCTTATGGCGAAGGCGGCGGGCAGATTGTGAGGGTGAGCTTAGCCCTCTCGATGCTGACGGGGAGACCGTTTGAGATTCGCAACATTCGGGCGCGTCGTCCCAATCCGGGATTGCAGCCACAGCATCTCACGGCGGTCTACGCCGCGGCGACGCTGGCGCAGGCGCGTGTGGAGGGCGCGTATCTGGGGTCGTCTACCCTGCGCTTTATCCCGGGCGAGATAGAGGGTGGCGAGTTCCTGTTTAATGTGGAGGAGATCTCAGGAGCCGGCTCCGCAGGCTCTGTGCTGCTGGTGGCGCAAACGGTGCTGGTGCCGCTGGCGCTCAGCGGGCAGTCAGCGACCCTGCGCCTGCTGGGCGGCACGCATGTGGGCTGGAGTCCGGGCGCCGACTATGTGAAATATGTGTACCTGCCTGCCCTGCGCGAGATGGGCATCGAAGCCGATTTGCATATCGAGTATGCCGGGTTCTACCCCAAAGGCGGCGGGATGTGTACCCTGCGTGTAAAGCCCGCCGATGCCCCACCGCAGCCTATTGAGTGGCTGGATCGGGGCACTATCCAGAGCATCAAGGTCATCACCACCATTTCCAATCTGCCCGACCACATCGTGCGCCGCGGCGATGAGACAGCGGAGACCTTCATCGGCTTAACGGGGTTGCGCCCCGAATTCATTCATCACTTCCTGCCTTCGCGCGGGTTTGGGGTATCCCTCACGCTGGCGGTGAAGGCAGAGCATGGATATGCAGGATTCATCCGTCTGGGGCGGCGCGGCGTCGCCATCGAGCAGGTCGTGGAAGAGGCATGGAACGAGTTCGTCGCCTGGGCGAAGACCCGCACCGCTGTAGACCACTTCCTCGCCGATCAGCTGCTACTGCCCGCTGTGTTCGCCACAGGACCCAGCACCTGGACCACGCCGAAAGCCTCCAGTCACCTGCGCACGGTGCTGTGGCTCCTGCCCAAGTTCGTGCAGGTGGGGCTGGAGCTAACCCCCTGGGGCGAGCAGGGCGTGCAGGTCAAGGTCGTTCCGGGCGGTGAGGGCATTATCGGCTTGAACGGCGCCGAAGGCTCGAATCACACATCCACATAAAAGCGCAGGAACCAGCCCTCGGGGGTCTGCTCCAGTTTCAGCCCGTGATAAGTTACGGACTTGACGGGCGCGCCGTCCCACTCCAGCTCCGCAGGCTGGATGGGGCGGTAGTGGGCGAGGCTTTCCACATACCAGCGCCCGTCCCGCTCTTCCACTCTCACGGGGTCAAAATCGCTGAACAGGCGATGGTACACCTCGAACTGGTAGAGCAGTTCGTTCAGCCAGCGCACGATGAGCATCTCCAGATCAGGGGCGTCGCGCTGGACAGAGACCTGCTCTGTGGGGGGATAGCGGCTCACATCGATCATCAGCGCGAACAGCCCCTGCCCCGCCAGCCGAAAGAGCTCGGGCAGGTCGCTGGCATGCACCTCCAGCCCCTTATCTGCCGTGTGTTCCAGAATCTCGTAGCGTCCCATCGCCCTTACTGGCGGTAAGGATACCTTAAGACTGGCTCTCCTGCGCGGTGGGGATGGTCTCCGCGGGAACCGCCTCCTCCACCAGCAGCACAGGAATCCCATCGCGGATGGGGTAGGCGCGCTGGCAGGCGTCGCAGAGAAGGTAGTCGCCCTGCAGACGCAACGGGGGGCGATGCTCACACGCAGGGCATGCCAGCTTCTCCAGCAGTTCGGGCGCCAGAACCGCCATCTCACACCACCTCCAGCATGCGCTCAATCGCTCTGCGGGCACGCTGGGCAATCTCTTCGGGCACGCGCACCTCGTAAACGCCGTCCCGCAAGGAGCGGTAGAGCTTCGGCAGGGTGATGGTCTTCATATACTCACAGATGGCGTCCGCTTTGACCGCGATAAACTGCTTGTGCGGCGCCTCCTTGCGCAGGCGATGCATCATGCCCACTTCGGTCGCCACCAGATGAATCGGGGCAGGCGATTGCTTCACATGGCGCACCATGCCGCCTGTGCTATACACGAAGGTGCGCTCCGCGGGCAGCTCGCCTTCCGCCAGCGCGTACATACACTGGCTCACGCAGCCACATTCGGGATGCAACAGCAAATCCGCCTCTGGATACTGTTTCAGCGCGTTCACAATATCCTCCGCGCGGAAGCCCGCATGCACATGGCATTCGCCCATCCAGAGATGCATTTTGCGCCCCGTCATGCGCTGCACATACAGCCCCAGAAACATGTCGGGCAGAAACAGAATCTCCTTGTCTTCGGGGATGGCTTGCACCACCTTGACGGCGTTACTGGAGGTACAGCAGTAGTCCGCTTCCGCCTTCACATCGGCGTTGGTGTTGACATAGGCGACCACCACACCGTCGGGATGTTGCGCTTTCCACTGGCGCACCTCTTCTGCCGTCACGGTGGCTGCCAGCGAGCAGCCCGCTTCGGGGTCGGGGATCAGCACCGTCTTGTCGGGGCAGAGGATGGCGGCGGTCTCCGCCATAAAATGCACGCCGCAGAACACAATTAGAGGCGCGTCGGTTTTGGCTGCCTGCTGGGAAAGCTGGAGCGAGTCGCCCACGAAATCGGCTAAGTCCTGAATGATGGGAATCTGATAGTTGTGCGCCAGAATAATCGCGTTGCGCTCCTTGCGCAGTTGTTGAATGCGCTCTATCAGTTCCTGCTCGCTGAGGTAGGGGATTTCGGGGTCGTTTTCCACCGCGCGCTGGGCTTCCGTGTAAGCCACCGACGGGCGGCGCTTCGAGCGGGGCATGATGGTGGGCAGTTCCACCTGCACCTGCAACTCGGTCGGTAAGGTCGGGTTCTTGACCATCGGTTTTCCTCCTGACCCATTTGCGGTGAACAGCGGGTGTTGCCCGCGGGGATGTTGTCCACCGCCCAGAGGGGCTGCTCTGATTATACCCCATCATCGCAAATAGCGCAGAAAGAGCGGCATCGTGCGCGTGGGGGAGAAGTGGCGCGTCAGGTAGCGCAGTTCGGGCGTCAGGCGTTGCATCGTCTGCTTGCCGACGCGCCAGCTCGGCTCCGCCAGAAACGCCATCATCCAGTCGGTGATGCGGCGCAAGCGCTCGCTGTAGGGATACCACCACAACTCAGGCTTGCCTGAATAGACCTCGCTCACATACTGCACCTGCACCATCTCGTATAAGCCGAACTCGCCGTGCGTGCGCCCGACACCTGAATCTTTGAACCCGCCCCATGTGCCGTAGGAATCGCCATAGGCAACGAGGTGGGAGTTAACGCTCACAGAGGCGCATTCCAGTTTCGGCGCGAGCGCGTGCGCCCGTGCGCGGTCGCGCGTCCAGAGGGAAGCGGTCAGCCCAAACGCGCTCGCGTTCGCCCGCTGAATCGCTTCCTCCACATCTGCCACAGGCTGTGCCATCACCAGCGGACCGAAGGTCTCTTCCTGCATGCCGAGCATGGTTTCGTTCGCGTCGGCAATCAGGGTCGGCGCGTAGTAGAGTTCGCCCAGCTCGCTCAACACACGCCCGCCGTACAGCACGCGCCCGCCCTTCGCGCAGGCGTCCTCCACATGCGCCTGCACACGGTCGCGCTGGAAGGGGGCAATCACGGGTCCCATATCCACATCCGACTGCAAGGGATGCCCCACGCGGATTTTCGCCAGCTCCGCACGCAACGCCTCCAGAAACGGCTCATAGACGGCGCGTTCCACATAGACGCGCTCTACGGAGGCGCAGGTCTGCCCCGCGTTCACCATCGCGCTCCACGCGATGCCGCGTGCCGTGCGTTCAAGGTCGGCGTCGTGCAACACTATCGCGGGGTCTTTGCCGCCCAGTTCCAGAATCACCTTTTTGCCCAGCGCGCCCGCCTGCTCGGCGACTTTCCTGCCGATGGGCACGCTTCCTGTGAAAATCACCCCGCGCACAAGGGGATGCTGAATCAGCGCACTGCCCTGCGGCGCGCCGCCCTGCACCACCTGCACCAGCCCTTTCGGCAGACCTGCCTTCTCAAAGAGCTCCCCAATCAGCGCGCCCACATGCGGAGTCAGCGGCGAAGGCTTCAGCACCACGGCGTTCCCCGCGAACACCAGCGCGAGCATCTGCACCACCGGCAGGGTGAAGGGGTAGTTCCACGGCGCAATCACCGCCCACACGCCGTAAGGGTGGAAGTAATAGGTACAGTGCCGATCCGCCATAAACGGGTTGCGCGAGCGCACCCTGCGCGGCGCCAGCAAACGCACCCCCTCGTAAATCAAATAGGTCGCCATATCAATCGGCGGGAACAGCTCCACAATCATCGCTTCGATGGCGGGCTTGCCCTGCTCGCGGGCAACCAGTTCGGCAATTCGGTGGCGCTCGTGCGCAATCAGGCGACGGAGACGGCGCATCGCTTCGGCGCGTTCACGCAGGGGCACCTCGCGCCATTCCAGATACGCCGCGTGCGCCTGTTGCACAACCCCCTCAATCGCCTCTACGGGAGTGATTGGTATCTCCCCCACCAGACTCCCATCCGCCGGACTGTGAATGACCAGACGATTCATCGCACCTCTATTTTTCGACTGCGCGGTTAAGAATCCTGCTGGGCGTCTGGTTAGAGTATCTCACCCTCGTGAGTGATCAGAGGTACTTCCTCCAATTTAGCACCCCAAAGCTGCCGATAGGGGCGCACCTGACGCACCCATGTTGGAATCTCAAAGACCCACAGCAGATTCTGAATTGCTTGCACGGGGCGATGGGGCACAAAAATATGCACCGCGGCGCTGTCGGTAATCTGGTTCAGTACCATGCGTACAGGCGGCGTTTCGGTGTCAGCGAAGGCTTTCAGCGCTTGCCTCATCTGGCTCACATCCAGAAGCGTTTCTACCGCTTCCATGTCGCAGCCAATAATCGTAATGAATCGTCCGTAGCCCTCTATGTCGCGTTCCCGAAACTCATCGGAGAGTTCTTGCTTGTTATCCCGAGTCAAGCGGGTCAGGGGGCGTTTTTCGGGAAGATACTGAATGGGCGAATCGGGCGCCAGCGGGGCGTCGCGCCCGCTTTGCCAGCACCACGCCAGACCGCTGGACAGCAGGTGTTCAGGCAGCTGGCTGAAAAAGGTTTCCCTGTGGTAGTCATCAGGGAATGTCAAGGCATAACCGATAACCCCATGCTCACGCCAAAAACTCACAACCTCTGGATTACGGCTTTCCTCACTCACTCGCTTCGACTGAGGTCGTCTCCGCAAGAACCAGTTGAAAGGCATCGCTCTCACCGCCTGTTGCGCCTGCAGGCAGGGGTAGGCAGGTCAAACGGGTGACCGATATCCTGCCTGAATGCCTTGCCTGCAAGCACTGAGAGTGTACCCTCACTCGTGGGTGCGACGGGAAGACAAACGCTTAGGGAATAAACTCATACCCATACGCCCCGTTCCAGGTGAAGGGGTTCGGCGTGTCGCCTGCTTGCTCTATCAGGTTGCCCCAGCTGCCGTCGATGTGTCGGGTAGCCCCAAGCAAGCCCCCTCATTCCCTATCCACCCACGCGCGCGGATACCGACTAAACCGCGCAATCCAACCATCCTCCCCGAACAACTCGGCTGCCAGGTTCACCAACATCGGCACGCGCGTCAAATCTGCCACCCACCCTCTTGAAGTCTTCACCGCTATCCTATACTCCTCACGCGCATCTATATCGTACAACGCATCGTGCAGCATAGCATCAATCGCCTCCAGCAGAACGGTTATCATTACATCTTCTTCCAATCGTTGTACCCGCTGCAGCCGCTCCGCCCAGCCCTCAAGCAGACTGCGCGCCTGCATCGCCAGCCATACATCAGGCGGCTCGTACCCCGCCATCACACTCAGCCACTCATCGATTGTCTTATCCCGCACCACGCGCATCAGCCAGAACCCAAACTTGTCCAGCGCCTCTTGTTGCTGGGCGGTACGTCCATGCCATTCCACGCTGGGATCAGGGAATGCAGGCAGCGACGGCATCTGCAGCGGCGCAACAGGAGCTTTTCTGTAATCCAGCAGGGACATGGCATCCTCAGCTCGGGCGTAGGGATAGACATACGAGCTATACTGAGCGATCCAGCCCGGATTATTCGTGCCAAAGAGACACTGGGGCATGTCTGGAAAGCAGCGTTTTATGTTTACAGGCTCGTCAGCCCCTTCTAAGGAGATTAAAAAGCGGATTTCGTCAGTGCTCTGGAACAGATGGAAACAGTTGAACAAGGCGCGGTCTACAACTCGCACGATGAGTTGGTGCAAATCAATAAATTCAGACACGGAGAAAGCTGAGACGATAGCCTCGAATATCTCTCTGTCCGAATCAAAGTGGTTGTAAAGTCCCTCAATCAGACCCTGACCCCTGTAGATAGCACTATCACGCGCATACTTGATAAAGGTAGTTCCTACCTTTTCCTGGACCTGTTGGCATGCTGGCATGGTCAGCCCCCCCTTTAGTATACCTTACCTTTTTCTTTCAAGGAATGTGTACTGGCTCGATTACACCACACCTCAGCATATCGATAGTGGCGTAAATCACGATGGCAACTGCCTCCTCTACTGGAACACCCCCGCAAGTACTGTGAGCAACTTACTTCCTTCCCAGATGGTCACCAGCTTACAGCCTCCCTTTGGTCCCATCAAGAGAGACTCACGACAGTGACCACGCGAACTCCTGCAAATTCCTCACGGCTCACTCGCCATATCGCCACGCCGCTTTGCCTCTCCATCAACCTGTGAACCTGTGCTGTATGTCAGGATATCGAACTGGACTCGTCCTATGAGACCCGCCACGAGAATCCATCCGACTTCGTACATGAACATCACTATTCGCTCTTCGCTGGAGCGCCAGCTCACCGGGGGAAAACCAATCAGGCTACAAATCCATACCGTCAAGCCAATGTAGAAAAGTAAACGCTTCTTATCGCAGGCTAATGCTTTCCCATACGAAAGCCTTACAGTGAAGAAAACGATAAGAAAAATAAGTAAAAATTTCAAAGCGAGATATAGCGGAAGTATCCACCGAGTGCTGATAGCGCTTCCAACACTCATGCTGAGAGTATTGCCCATATTCGTAAGGACACTAAAAGGATCCAGCTCAACCATCTCCTTTGGCTCAAGCCGCCAGAGCGGGTCGCTTGAAGATGCAAGAAACAAAAACTTGAACCATAATACATAAACAAATAAAAACATCATCAAAAACAAAAACATATGTAAAATCAGACCCAGTAGAAATTGCCGAGCTCCTATCGCAGGGCGAGCCCAGATTCCCCAACAGCCACTGAGTAACCCAGTAAGTAAGAAGAACCATCGGGCCACCCCATTGATAAGCCCGACTATCAGGAGGGCTGCTCCATAGCCTCGGAACCAGGGATTCACCAAATATGCAATCCCCAGCGCCAGCAAAGGAGCGACCAACCAGGTTCCGAGTATGAGCCACCCCGTTATGCTCAGGAGCCAGAAAGGTCTCAGCTTCATGGGATGGATTTTCCAGTCTATCCGTCCTCTAAACCACTCTCTTGGGTCTAACAATTTTACCCATTTAAACAACGGAGCTATCTGTGTTTCCCAAACCCCTGTTGCCTCTGTAATCACTCTCATCGCAAACCTCCGACGCTTCTATTATACACCCTCAATCGCAGCAACCTTCCTGCTACACACCTCCCACAAACACCACTTCGCTTTGAGTTCAAATCGGGTTTGGACTGTTCAAAACACGAAAACACCCTCTGCAGAAGCCACTCCTTTTTTGACGCCCCTGCCTCAAATGCCACACAACCCAACCTCACAGCGGCGCCGCTTCAGCCCCACAGCACACTCATCACAGAGCGCCGCCCGCGCGAAAAATCACCCTGCGGTAGCGTCAGCGGCTTGATTCAACCTCTGCTTATTACTGGGATATCACCTCCCGCCATCAAGGTTTTGCCAAAAGCGGCACATTCCTGTCATCTTCACGCCCTTCTTCCAAACCTCCAGTGCTGGGTATAATCGTGAGGTACTCATGGAGCGTCCTGTGCCGAATCCCGCGGGCGACTGGGCATCGCGCGTCCTCTGGCTGCTGGGCATGCTGGGGCTGATTGCGCTGGCGCTCTATGTCCTCTGGGCGGTTCGGGGAGTCATTAGCCTCATGTTCATCTGTGGCGCGATTGCCTACCTGCTGATTCCGCTGGTGGACTGGCTCTGCCGATGGCGCCCGCCGGGCGTCACGCCCGTGTTCTGGCGCGGGCTGGTAAGTCTGGGGGTGGTGATTGGCTTTATTGCGCTGGTGGTGTACGCTTCGGTGGCGTTCGTTTCGCCCTTTATTTTTGAGGCGCGCGATTTTCTCAAAGACCTGCCCACCTATCAAAAGCGACTGGAAGCCAGCCTCAGCCAGTGGCAACAAACCTATCAACAGTGGTACGCAGGCTTACCGCCCCAGGCACAGCAGTGGCTGGACAAGCAAACCGAAGCGCTCAACCACTCGCTGAACCAGACCACCGCCGACCTTCAGGCAAGCGTGCAACAGGTGGTGCAGGGCGCAGGGCACATTCTCAAACTGCTGGTGGAACTCTTTCTTGTGCCCGTGATTGTGTTCTACCTGCTGTTCGACTCGCATCATCTCAAGCGGGAGACGCTCCGCTGGGTTCCGCCGCGCTACACACGCACGGTGCTGATGCTGATTGCCGAAACGAACCGCGTGATGCGGGGCTATATTGTGGGGCAGCTGATTCTGGGGATTATCGCCGGCATCGCCACATGGATTGGGCTTCAGGTGATGGGCATCAAATACGCGGCGACGCTGGCGCTGTTTGCAGGCATTACGCGCGCCATCCCGGTGATTGGACCCGTCGTGGCAGCGGTGCCCGTCGTCGGGATGGGGCTGCTGCAGGAGGGGCTGACGCTGGGGATTCAGACCACCATCTTTATGACCGCGCTCTTCCTGGTGGAGCATAAAATGATAATGCCGAAGATTATCGGCGACCGCGTGGATTTACATCCTGTGCTGGTGATTGTGGTGTTGCTGGTGAGTGGCACTTTCTTCGGGTTGATGGGGATGTTTTTCGGGGTGCCCGTGGCAGTGATTGTGCGCAATGTGATGATTGCCCAGCGCCAGCGTGCGCGACGGCGCCCCCGTCTGCACCGTCTTACCGTGCTGGAACGCACGGAGCTCACCACAGGCACAGGAGGCAAATAGGTGGATCTGATACAGGCTATCTGGTTAGGCGCACTGCAGGGATTGACCGAGTTTCTGCCCATCTCCAGTTCTGCCCACCTGATTCTGATGCGCTACTGGTTCGGCTGGGAAATTGGCGACCCGCAGATGGAGCTGATGTTCGATGTAGCGCTCCATGTGGGCACGCTCATGGCGATTGTGGGCTACTTCGCACGCGATCTGGCGCGACTGGCAGGCGCACTCTTCAGCCCCGACCCCAGCCGTGCCATAGAGCGGCGGCTGGCGTGGGGCGTGGTGATTGGCTGTATCCCCGCCGCGCTGGTGGGCGCGCTGTTTGAAAACACGATCGAAGCGTATTTCCGCTCGCAATATGTGGGCATCAGCGGACTGCTGATTGGCGTGGGGATTCTGATGGCGCTGGCAGACCGATTCGGAGCCAAAACGCGCTCTATTGAGTCCATCGGGCTGCTGGACGCACTGCTGATCGGGGTAGCGCAGTCGCTGGCGCTGATTCCGGGCTTTTCGCGTTCGGGAATCACGATTATTGCGGGGCTGGCGCTGGGGTTGCAGCGCGAGGCGGCGGCGCGCTTTTCGTTCCTGCTGGCGACGCCCATCACCTTTGGCGCGGCGCTCTGGTCATTTCGGCACCTGTTCAAGCAGAGCATCCCTGCGGAGATGGTAACGCCGATGATTGCGGGCGCCCTGACGGCGATGGTGGTCGGCTGGCTCTGTATTGCGTTCCTGTTGCGTTATTTGCGCACGCGCTCGCTGATGCCGTTTGTCATCTACCGCGTGGGGGTCGGCGTCGCCACGCTGGTGCGTATCTTCACAGGAGGGGCATAACATGCGGGTTCTCATCACAGGTGCCAACGGCATGCTGGGCGCCGAACTCACTGATTACTGCCAGCAGCTGGGGTACACCGTCATCCCCACGGGGCGTCAGCCCCATCTCATTCAGATGGACATCACGGAACCTCGAACCGTGCGTGCCGTGTTTGAGGAATACCGCCCCGAAGTGGTGTTCCACTGCGCCGCGATGACCAATGTGGACGCCTGTGAGCAACACCCCCAGCAAGCCTACCGTGTGAACGCCTTCGGCTCGGAGGTGATTGCCAGCCAGTGCCATCGGGTGGGCGCCATCTGTGTGGCTATCTCCACCGACTATGTATTTGACGGCAAAGCGGGGCGCCCGTATCACGAATACGACACTCCCAATCCGCTGAGCGTGTACGGGCGCTCCAAATGGCTGGGCGAGCAGGCGGTGCAGGCGCTCTGCCCGCGCCACTACATCGTGCGCGTGGCGTGGTTATACGGACGGTTCCGCCCCAGCTTCCCCCAGTTCGTGCTTCAGCAGGCGCAGGCGGGCGAGAAGGTCAAAGCGATTGTAGACCAGATTGGCTCCCCCACCTACACCTACGATGTCGCCCAGCGCCTGCTTCAGTTAGTGCAGACCGATGCGTTCGGCGTGTATCACCTGACGAATCGCGGTCCGGTGTCGCGCTACGAGTTCGCGCGAACGCTTCTGCAGTGGGCAGGCTTGCCTGAGTTACTGGAGCCAATCCCCATGAGCGCGTGGCAGACCCCTGCTCCCCGCCCCGCCTACTCCGCGCTGATTTCATGGCGGCTGGAATGGGCGCAGCTGCCCCCTATGCCCACATGGCGCGACGCCCTGAGACGCTTCCTCAAACAGATGGGGTATACTGCCCCCCACGATGAGAACGCGCATCCTGCTCACTCTGATGGGAATGATGCTGACGATGACCTTCACACAAACTCAGATTGAGACCGAATTTCGCGCTTTTTGGGTGGATGGCTTCAACGAGGGCTTCCACACGCCCGAAGAGGTGGACGCCCTGCTGCGGCGCGTGCGCGAAGCCAACATGAACGCGGTAATCGTGCAGATGCGCAAGCGCGGCGACGCCCACTATTTCTCCCCGCTGGAGCCGTTCGCCGCTAATCAAAAGCCCGGTTTTGATGCGCTGGCGTACCTGATTGAAAAAGCCAAAACCGAATCGCCCCCAATAGAGGTGCATGTGTGGGTCAACTGCCACCCCATCTGGCCTGGCAGCAGCTGGCCCAACGACCCCAGGCACATTCTCAACCGCTTTCCCGAAATTCAGACCGAAAATGTCAACGGCGAGCGCATCACGGAAGTCGGCTACGGCATGGACTGGGGACACCCGCTGGCAAACGAGTGGTTCGCCCGCGTGGTGCTGGATATTGTCAGCCGATACGATATTGACGGCATTCATTTTGACTACATTCGGTACACGGGCGAGCAGTGGGGCTATAACCCTGTGAGCGTGGAGCGATTTAACCGTCGCTATGGGCGCACAGGCAAACCCGAACCTGCCGACCCGCTCTGGAAACAGTGGCGGCGCGATCAGGTCACGGCGGTCGTGCGCAAAATCGCCACGCAGGCGCGCGCGCTCAAGCCCCAGCTCAAAGTCAGCGCCGCGCTAATCACCTGGGGCGACGGACCCAAAGACACCGCCGATTGGGTCAACCGCTCCGCCTACAGTCGGGTCTTTCAGGATTGGCGCGGCTGGCTGGAAGAAGGGCTGCTGGATATGGCAATCCCGATGATTTATTACAATCAGGCGAACCCCGAACGGGCGCGCTTCTATCAGAACTGGATTAACTTCCTCAAAGACCACCAGTATGGTCGGCACGGTGTGGTGGGCATCGGCAACTATCTCAACACATGGGAGAACACCGCGGAGCAGGTTCGGCTGGCGCGCGAACCCAGCCCGCGCGGCAACCGCCCGGTGGGGGTCTGTTTCTTCTCCTACGCCGCCACCAGCGGACGCGGCACCGAAGATGGCTCCAACCGCTATGAAGAGGGCTTTTACACCTTCCTGCGCAGCCTGTTCCCCGAATGGGTGCCCACGCCACCGATGGACTGGAAACGCTTCCCCACCACGGGACACCTGATGGGCACCCTGGTGAACGCCCGCGACCTGACCCCCCTCGATGGCGCCACCGTGGAACTTTATCGCGACGGCACGCTCTACAAAACGCTCACCACCGACGGCACGGGCTTCTTTGCAGGGGTTCACCTGCCGCCGGGGCAGTACGCCCTGATCATCCGCGCCGAGGGAATGCCCGCATTCTCACTCCCCTCCCTCCAGATCACGCCGGGCATCACCACCGTGTTCCATCACGCGCTGGGCGACACCGATGCGCTTCGCCTTGCCTCTATCCGAAGCCTGCAGAACCTGCCTGAAGGCGCAAAAGTGCTGCTGGTGGGCAAGGAGATTGTGGAAACGGTAGACGAGAGAGCGACCTCCCTGCGCATCCGCGACCTGCTGGGCGGCGCGGAGGTGGAAGTGTTCCCCCAGAAAATGCAGTTCCCCTGGCTCAAGGGCGAGCGTGTGGCGGTGATGGGCACAGTGCGCGTGCTTCCCAGTGGCACCCGCCAGATTGTGGACGCCCAGATCCGCTGGCTGGGGGTACAATAAAGCCACTATGTGGACACGCATACTCGTTTTCGGGTTGTTGCTCACTTTGAGTGCCGGGGTGATTGCCGAGCCGAAAATCCCGCGCACAAATTACAAAGACCTCCAGAGCCGCCTGCAAAAGCTGAAGGGTAAAGTGGTGGTGGTCAACTTCTGGGCGACATGGTGCGGACCCTGCATGGAAGAGATGCCCGACCTCGCCCGCTTCTACAAAAACTACCGCAGCAAGGGCGTGGAAATGATCGGCGTCTCGGTGGACGATCCTGAACTGGCGGACAGCGCCATCCCACCTGTCCTGCGCAAACACGGGGTAACCTACCGCGTGGTGGTGCTGGACGAAGACCCGAACACCTTCATCGAGAAGTTCGATAAGAATTGGCAGGGTGAGGTGCCGCGCTTCTACCTCTACAGCAAGTCCGGCAAGCGATTGGCGGCGTGGTCGGGCAAAACCCCTTACGCCGAGCTGGAGAAGCGGGTCAAGGAGGCACTCAAGGCAAAGTGAGCGCGACACGGCTGCCCTTCACCAAAGTGGAGGGCATGGGCAACGACTTCGTGCTGCTGGAATGGGAGCAGATCCCCGAGTCGTGGCAGGGGCGTCCGGAGCGGCTGGCGCAAATTCTGTGCCATCGCCCGTTTGGGGTTGGCGCCGACGGCTTGCTGATTATTCAACGCAAAACGCCCCAGCGCGTGGTGATGCGCATGTTTAACCCCGACGGCACGGAAGACTTCTGTGGCAACGGATTGCGCTGTGTGGCGCGGTTCGCCTATGAGCATGGGTATACCGACGCCACCGAGTTTGTGATTGAAGCCTATCGGGGGCAGGAAGTGCCCGTGCGCCTGCACCTGCGCGAGGGGACTGTAGACACCATCACCACCACGCTCCCTGCCCCGCGCTTCCATCCCCGCCAGATTCCGATGCTGGTGGAGGGCGAGGTGGTGGAAGATTACCCCCTCACAATCGCCGACGAGACGCTGCACCTTAACGCGGTTAACACGGGCACAACGCACACGGTAATCTTCACAGACCGCCTGCCCGACGACGAGCGCTTCCACAAACTCAGCCCCCGGCTGGAAACGCATCCGTTGTTCCCAGAGCGCACGAGCGTGCTGTGGGCGGTGGTGGACTCGCCCGAAACGATTCGGATGCGAATCTGGGAGCGCGGCGTGGGCGAGACGCTGGGCTGCGGCAGCGGCGCGGCGGCGGTCGCTGTGCTGGCTCAGCGCGCCGGCTGGGTCGGCGAAACGGTGGAAGTCGTCTCAAAAGGCGGGCGTGTCAAAGTGCGCTGGCAACCGAATCAGCCTGTTGAGATCACAGGGACTGCGTTTGTGCGCTTCGAGGGGGTCTACTTCCTTCCAAATGCGTAAAAGGGGAGGCTCTGTAAGAGCGCTCCCCTTTGCGTCGTTGAAGCGGCTAAGGCTTAGTGACCGCCCGAGCTACCGCCGGACTCGCCGCCCGTCGCAGGCTGAGCGCCGCCCTCACCGCCCGTTGCGGGCTGAGTGCCTGTCTCGCCACCCGTCGCAGGCTGGGTGCCCGTCTCGCCGCTCGTTGAGGGCTGAGTTGTGGTTTCACCTGTGCCAGTGCCAGTACCAGCCTCTTCCTTCGGACCGCAGGCGCTCAGCACCAGCGACGCGCTCAGCGCAATCAACGACAGACCGAACAGCATCCACTTTTTCATCGGCTGTACCTCCTCTGTGATGTGTCGGGACTTGCCCGAACTGCCTATATAATACCCTATCCTGCCCATAATGTCAAGGGGTATGCCAAATTTGTTGCGCCATACACCCCAATTTCACCCCTACATAGGGTATCTTGATAGCAGGAAATCCCAAGGTCAGGGGTAAAATTTTGTTTCCGGGAGATGGCTTATGCAAACGCAAGCCCTGATTCAGAATGGTCTCACCGGGCAATCGCCGACTCGGCGTCAGCTGGTGGGGCGTGTGGTCGCAACCGAACGCCAGCCCAGCACCTCGTTCCAGTTCCACTTCTGGGCAACACCCGATAGCCCTATCGGTATCGGCACACTGGTCGTGGTGGAAGCGCCTGGACGCACCGTGTGGGGAATCGTGACCGAAGGGCACGCCTATAACGATGTGGTCAGCCCGATGTTCGATTTTCTCGGTGCGGACGGCAAACCCGACTCGCAGCCGCCCACCGACCGCCCCGAAATCCGCGTCTACACCGCCGCCGTGTTGCGCTGTGAACCCGAACAGCCCATCCAGCCCGTGCCCATCGGCTCGGTCTATCTGGCAACCGAAGCGGATGTGCTGATTGCCCTGCGCATCAACGAAATCCCCGAAGAGCGGCGCGTGCCTGTCGGAATCTACGATAACGGCGGTCTCAAAGCCCCCGTCTATCTCGACGCCGACTTCCTGATCGGTCCCGAAGCAGGACACCTGAATGTTACAGGCACCAGCGGGCTGGCTGCCAAAACCAGCGCCATCCAGTTTCTCGTGAACGCCATCTTCCAGAAGGTGCGCAACCGCACCGTCGCCGTCGTCTGCTTCAATGTGAAAGGCGGCGACCTGCTCTTTCTGGACAAGCCCCCCGCCCACGCCCTCGATCCCAAAGATGAAGAAATCTACCGCCTCGTGGGCATGGAACCCAAGCCGTTTGAAAAGGTGCAATACTACGCGCCCTACAAACCCGACCGCGTGAACCTCGCCACGCTCCGCACGCACCCCAGCCTGACCCACAATGTGCATCCCTTGCTGTGGGGCTTGCGCGAGGTGATGCGCTATGTGGAAGTATTGCTCAATAAAGACGATGTGGAAGCCAAAGCGGACGCCTTCCTGCAGTTCCTGCGCCAGCGCGTGATTGACCCCGGCTTCTTCGAGTTCGACGAGGAAGAAGCGAAGTTCCTCATAGGGGTTGACCTGCCGCGGCGGCTCGAGGTCAAAAACTTCAGCGACCTTGTGTTCTGGTTCGAGGTGGTGTTGCGCTATCTGGAGTACGCGAACCGCAAGCAGTGGCGCAGCTTCGCCGTGGAGACCATCCGCAAAATCCAGAACCGACTCGTGAACCTCACCACGCGATTCGCCGGGCTGGTCAGCGAAGGCACGGAAGTGTTTGACCTGCCCTGGGGACGCTTCGAAGACCGCACGATCTATGTGATCGATGTCGCCAACCTCTCGGAGGAGGCGCAGGATTTAATCTTCACGCGCGTGGTGGCAGAGCTGCGTGAGCGCATGGAACAGCGCACGCTCGGCGTGGACGCCGTGATTGTGATTGTGGACGAGCTGAACCAGTACGCGCCCAACACGAACCGCGAGACCTATGTGATGCGCACGCTCCGCAACATCTGCGCGCGCGGACGCTACCTCGGTCTGGTGCTGTTTGGGGCGCAACAGTTCCGCTCGCAGGTAGACCGCCAGGTGATTGGCAACTGCTCCACCGCCCTCTATGGGCGCATCGAGATGGAGGAGCTGGCGCAACAGGGCTACCAGATTTTCGGTCCCGCCGTCAAGGAGAAGATGGGCACGCTCTCGCCGGGCGAGATGCTGGTGCGCCACCCTTACTTCAGTCAGCCGCTGTTTGTGCGCTTCCCGCGCCCTGCCGTGATGCGCGGTCAGGACGGCTTGCGCCACTTCCCGCCCGAACCCGATAAGTCGCTGGAAGATGCCGTCTTCGCGAACCTGCGCCAGCTGGACCCCAACCTGGATCGCAACGCCGTCGCCGACCTGATTGCCAGCGCCCGCTACAGCGACGGCGAACTGGCAAAAGATGAAATCATCCACGCAATGCACAAAGTCCTGCAGGAGCGCCCCGCGCCGGGGCAGGTGTTGCGTGCCTTCGAACGCGCCCTGCCCAAAGCACCCCCCCGCCGTGAGGTTAGCAGCAGCCCCTTCCCCTACGACCTCACCGAACCGCCCGTCAAAGGACTGGACGATGAGGATGACTTTGGTGCACTTGAAGACGACCTCTACGAGGATGAGGACGACGAGGAAAACCCGTTCCTCTGAACGAGAGAACCCAGGATCCCCCCGCAAGCGAGGGGAACCGGGACGGGGGCTTCCGCATGCGTGAGCGCGCCCCCCGTGGGGCAGGGTTCGGCTCCCCTTGCGACGCAGGGGGAACCCACGGAGGGGTCTCAGAATGCTGGCGCTCCTGCCCTCGCACCGGAGCAGGTGAAGCCGTTTCTCACAGACAGACTCGTAGCAGGGGCATCCTGCCCCTGTCCACACGCAGGATTCGCGTGCTACTTGAGTTGATGAAGGTCGGCTTCGTTGGAGAAACGAGACGGCTAAAGCCGTTCCCAGTAAACAAAGCCCGCCTCCGCTGGCTAAATCCGCCGACGCAGGTCGGCTTCGTCTATTAGGAACGGCTTCAGCCGTCAGGGCACAGGTTCCAAGACGGCACGCCTGTCAAAAAGCCTTCCCCTAAGACCTGAAGGAAGGGGGTTCGGAACGCTCACGCCCCGATCCTTGCAACAGAGCAGCTTCAGCCGTCAGAACCTCACCCCCCACAAACAAAAAACGCCCCTCCCTCGCGCGAGGAAGGGGCGTTTCCGTTTCAATCCCTCACAGGTAGGCTACAAACGGGAGTGAATCAATCGCTGTCCATACCTCCTCATGCGTTTCAATTCCTCACAGGTAGGCTACAAACGGCCGAGACTACGAGCTGGAGCGAGTCGGTAATCTCAAGTTTCAATCCCTCACAGGTAGGCTACAAACTCATTGTGAGCATGTTAGGCGCGAACATTTTCGGACGTTTCAATCCCTCACAGGTAGGCTACAAACGTCGCGTGCGTTCGTGCTGGCAGGGTCTAAGTCGCGTTTCAATCCCTCACAGGTAGGCTACAAACCAGGGCATCTTCAAGGGCCTAAACCCGAATGACCATGTTTCAATCCCTCACAGGTAGGCTACAAACTTGTGGGCTAAACTGCCTGCAGAATTGAAAATGCGTTTCAATCCCTCACAGGTAGGCTACAAACGATTGCGTTCCCCGAGTGGAACCTGTACCCTCTTTATGTTTCAATCCCTCACAGGTAGGCTACAAACCTACGACTTCTACCTCAAGGAGGTGGTAGAGGTCGAAGTTTCAATCCCTCACAGGTAGGCTACAAACCAAGCGGGCAAGGAGGAAATAGCGATGGTGCGACAGTTTCAATCCCTCACAGGTAGGCTACAAACTGAAGATGAGGTTGCTCGCGCGAATCAGGTCGGTCTTGTTTCAATCCCTCACAGGTAGGCTACAAACACGACCCGATGTTCTCGCAGCGGTCTATCCAGTATGGTTTCAATCCCTCACAGGTAGGCTACAAACAGTTCCAGGACGCCATCCGACGCGCCACAGAACACCGTTTCAATCCCTCACAGGTAGGCTACAAACCAACCCGCCTTTTGCGGGTCGGTCCCGAAAATGAGTTCAAAACGGTTCCGATTGTCAAGGTTCGGGCG